>JAABUU010000433.1_pt1 | contig 95118 bp, 85 predicted proteins | sample 5559301 | NCBI WGS metagenome assembly JAABUU01 (sample SAMN10711884, study PRJNA513360) | rock metagenome | isolation source: Antarctica rocks | place: Antarctica: Victoria Land, Richard Nunatak white | reverse complement strand
AGCGAATAGAATGATTATAAGATATATATTGAAATATATGATAGATATAAGTGCTTATGTAATCAGCTACGTTGGCCCTTAAGGCTGTACGGTGGCCATTTTCAATACTTTAAAGCATCACCTCGTAATGTCTATATCCGGAACCTTAGTACTACTGTTAACCCTCAACAAGCCTTGCTCTGCAACATCCCAAGACAACACCAAGATGTCAAGGCACCATGCTGCGGATTACGCTGTAATGAGTGTACACGCAATGAGATCCTTCTAAAAATCAAAAAAACGCCAAGAAAAGCCACCGTAGCGTACATCTTTTCCAGCCCTGGCCTCAATTCGATTTCTCGCTGTTGTTTATGATGGAGCTCATATATTGCTTATCGTACCCCACACTGGGTGCGATGCCTCCCAAGAGCAGAAAAATAAGCGTTAACACCCCTCCGAAGACGATGGCCTTCCTCATTGCTGGGTGCTTGGCCCCATACTCAGCCCAAGCACGTTGCCCCTCTGCAAACTGCACCTTGAGCGTCTCAGCCCCGAGCTTGTAGTACATGAGACCGCAGAGGGCAATGCTGTAGCCGAAATACTGCAGACCGGAGACAGGTGTGCCCCAGATGGCGATGGACGCCATGACCAGGAGAACATCTTTCAGGACACCACAGAGGGTCATGACGAGGGAGGATGTGCGGCCAATCTAGTAAGAAGTTAGTATATCCTTAGGGGAAAGATTACAAAGATAAAGGATGAATGCCTACCAGGAATACGACAGATACATTCAGCGCAAACGCTATCATTGCATTTGCTAGAAGCGTGAAAAGCCCTACGTTGTAAACTTCCTCCATCTTGATGTATGGGATCTCAAAAACAACAGAGACGCAGAAGTTCATGATGGCGCAGACAGGGGCGAAGTAGTACAAGGAAACTAAGGGGTCCATCTTGTACTCGGCAGAACTTAGGAGCCTTTCCACCATTACCAAGCGGATCGCTTCGAAGCAAATTCCCCCCAGTTGAAACATAAAGCCGATGAGTTTGAATTTGATCTCGCCAATCGAGGCGATGATGACACCAATCACAATGAAGGAGACGTTGAAGAAGACTTTCACGTTGGGTTTGTTGATGCCCAGGATCCATCCTGCAAGGAGAACTGCAACGGGTGTGGTAGCCTAGGTTGGCGTCAAGTTTTGCCGTAATGCCTGGTTAGTTGAGGGTTCACGCACCTTGAGCATTTGGATAAAGGCCACGCTAAGATAAAGGTATGTCAAGTTTCCGAACATCAGTGACAAGCTGAAGCAAGCACCGATGGGGACAATCGCCCGCAAGTATATTCTTCCAGTCATCTTGACTGTCTTGCGGCCATCGAGTAGGGTCGTAGTACGCGCGAGGATCTGGGTCATGAGCGTTGCGAATGCGAGATGCCATGTTGTAAGGACAATCGCTATAAACAGGGTTCGTGGTTAGACCATGGCTGCATTATGGCAAAAGGATAACGTACGGTAATCTGAGAATCACAGTTAGCATCATTACAATGAGGCAGAAGATGTACGCTTGTGACTTACGGAAGCCGGCTGTGTCTAGAATCCACTTATTGAAAAGAATGACGCTTGAGCTTAGAGAAATCCAGGCACTGAGAATTATTAGTATCTTAATGGAGCTGATAAGCTTTGGGATTCTAGGACGTGGCTCACATAATGTACACCGAAGGATGAAGTTTAGCTTTGGGAGGCTCGCTCTTTTCGACCGCTGGATTTACAGTGGGAAGTATAGGAGTAACAGGGGACTCTGGTCCATTTCTGATAACCTCCGCCGACATACGTTCTTTCTCAGGTTCGGCGGCCATTGTGAACTTGGATCGTTGGGAATCGAAAAACGAGTGGATGTCAAACGGCCGCGACCGTGGGGAGCTTCCGGCGCGGAACAGGTTGGTGATGTGACTGCCCGTCTAGGCAAAGCAATGGTGATAGGAGCTTCAAAAGCTGATTATATTTGATGATGGACTGGGCTGTTGATAGCTGTACCTCTGTTGGTGGATTTGGGTTAATTCTGTGGTTCTAGCGCATCAGCCCTCCAGGCGTTACCTAGCCTCCTACTCGTACAAGGGTTAGTCTAGGTTAGGCAAGACCGCCAATCAATTGCTGATTCTTTCGAGATGGCCAATACTGATGACAACACTTAGAGGATATGACGGTGATCTAAGGTCTGACCCAACAAGGTATCTCCGATCTCTGCAATCCATACTTGGTTTTCTGACATCTGTAGTCTAAAGTCTGACCTATTAATCGAAGCCATGGGTGGTGGGCTTGCATCGGACTTTGGCCGGATATATGGCATTCAATCCGAGCAACTACCAGGGCACAAATACATATAAAATCTCGAGATAAGGTACTCAGGATAGTATCACCGCAATTGAACATCCCCTAATCAACTCTATACTTCAATATAAGCACTTCCCAAATCCCAATGGCTACCATCACAGGAAAGAAGGTTGGCGCAACAGGCTTCGGTTTGATGAGTACGCCCCTCACTTCTACTCGCCAATTCAGGTTCCTCCGTACTAATAACCATTCCACAGACCTGACATGGCGCACCACTCCGGTTCCGGATGAACAAGCCTTCGCAGCTATGAAGGCTGCTCTCAGCAGTGGCTGCAATTTCTGGAACGGCGGTGAACTCTACGGCACTGCGCAAGCCAATTCTCTCCATCTGCTTAATCGCTACTTTACAAAATACCCAGAAGATGCCGACAAAGTGGTTTTAAGTATCAAGGGTGGAGGCATTCCGGGACAAATGGTCGTCGATGGTAGTGAAAAGAACACCCGCAGAAGCATTGACGAGTGCCTGAAGGTCCTTGATGGAAAAAAGTATCTCGATGTTTTCGAAGCTGCGCGAGTCGATCCTAAGGTTTCACTCTCAGAGACCATTGGAACGATAGGTCAATACGTCAAGGAGGGCAAAGTCGGCGGCATCAGTATAAGTGAGGTTACGGAGGATCAGATCCGAGAGGCTGCGAAAATCCACCCGATTGCGGCCTGTGAAGTGGAGTTAAGCTTGCATTCGACGGACATCTTAGAAAATGGCGTGACGACTGCTTGCGGAGAATTGGGTATTCCGATAGTCGCCTACTCACCTCTCGGTAGGGGCCTTCTTACTGCTCAAATCAGCTCGGTAGAAGATATTGCTCCCGATGATATCAGGCATCATTTACCTCGTTTTGCGCCGGACGCGGTCCCAAAGAATGCACAAATGGGACAGGAGCTGCAAAAGCTAGGGAAAGAAAAGGGATGTACCCCAGCACAGGTCGCACTTGCATGGGTGAGGTCGTTGAGTGGAAATTATGGTTACGGAGTGATTATTCCGATTCCTGGGTCTACGACAAAGGAGCGAGCGGTAGAGAACTCAAAGGAGATTACACTGAATGAGGACGACCTGAAAGAGATTGAAGGGATCATGCAGAAACATGAGGTTGTAGGAGCTCGTTATCCAACCCAATAGGGAAAGTGATTAGGTTTTATTTAGCCGCCCTCTTCATTCTATATCTCTCACAAAAAATGCTGTTGTCTCGTTTTCTCTAGATTAAGATCGTCGGTTGAAAGCATCAACCGCGCCGAAGCCAAATGCGGTCTCTTTAAACGAAACTCAGAACCTCAAGCTAGTTCGATGATTCTAATAAACGACCATTTCATATTGTGTTTATGGGACCTTTTCTCTGTACCTTTCTCCCTGCACCTTTCTCCCTGCTTTTTCAACATGGTTTGATGAATTCACTTCTCTGCGTCCTCAAAACAAATAGACGCCTGACCTTGCACGACAGCTGACTTCCCTCAAGTATGGGCTGCAGAGATAATTCAAAGTACATTTTCCGCCTCCTGGATATTTTTCGCCGCGAGATTACAAGTCTTGCGGACGTTCACGATCACTGACTTGGTCGCACGCATTCGAGTAGCATCCCGGACCGCCTCATCCAGATGGAAATCTCGTTATTTGCTGAAACGTACATACAGTTTCAGAAGCCCTCGCTGATACCGTGGCATCAAAAGGAAGTCTACAAGAGACAAACAAAAACGCTGCTGATTACCCAATATTCGATGGCATGGCTTACTGCAGAAATTTCCAACACTGACTTTATGTTCATCGTCTGGGCATAGATATTCACATACTCGACAGACTTCCATCTCTTGTTACTTTCTATTTTGCGTTGGCTAGCACCAAAGCAATCGTTCTTTGCGCCAGAAGTTCAGCATCTGGCGGGAATCGTGCGCTGATGTAGTTGTATTTCTCGTCTTCTCGCACGAAGCTAAGAACCCATTTAGTAGGACTTGGAGGGATTTACCGCGAGTAACTCACGGGGCAGAGCCGAGGCTGTTGAAGTACTGTTTTTCCGGATCATCCAACTGTTTGCTAACAGCAGTTTGTACACTCTCACTCCCCGCCCCATACGTTTTATAATAATCTCCCAAGAATGGTCTTGTGGCCCAAAAAATCCCTTGTTCCATTAATCCAGGGAGCGCGGTCGTAGTCGCGTCGTGTAGGACACTCTTACCATCAGGTAGAGTCGACTCTGCTAGGACTAGCACGCCGTGGCAAACTGCCGCGACGGTTTTGGTGGAGGGTTTTCGAGTCGAGGGAAAGTATCGAGCGAAATGCTGGTGGATTATGTGGGAGTCGATCACTTGGCGGACCCCTTTTTCGTGGCCGCCGGGAAGGAAGATGAGGTCGTATGGTTCAAGAGTAAATTTGGGGTCGTTCCATGAAAGGGTTTCCGTTCCGGTAACATCGTACTTCATTGCTGAGTAGGCTTCACATGCTTCTCGAGTAGCACCCTACAAGCAGCATTAATGGTATCCTGCGGGATAGTCTGAGCTACCGAAGCTACGGGTGGTGCCTAAGATGACTTGCCAACAGCTTTTGCGTAATACCAGTGAGCATGCGGTTATCGCAGTCCGGAATTTTACCATTCTCGGTTGCTATATCGACCTCGAATCCGGCGTCTTTGAACGCTCTGAATGGGATGGCGGTTTCTGAGTTCACCAATATCAGCTAGTTTAGGAAAAGGTTCAAGTATGGCCTGTACCAGTCGGGTCGTGACCGTAATCGGCCATAAGAAAGATAGCTTTGACCATCATGATAGGGTTGTGAAGATTTTAAGGATTGACAGGTACGTTCAGCCACATGGGCGTAAGGTGAAGTAGATCAATAATGTAGGCTTTAACTGATCCTTGAATTAGCTGCACCAGACATCGAGACTCTCTCTTAAGGGAAAAACGGAAAACATTCAAGCAAGATATTGTGACATGCTATCAATCAATTACGAAATGAATTCAGTATCAATATTCCGCAGCAGCCCGAGGGATTATGGCTTTGACGACTTCTTTCATTGGACTTGAGGTTTGAAAGTTCATGACTAGCATATTATATCAGGAAACCGTACCCTGAAGTGTCTATATAACCTGACTAGACGTATCTTACAATAGCGGAAGAGTGTGAGAGTTGTAAGTGTTACTATAGAATTAGCAAGTAGATCAGTTCATTTGCCAGAGTCGAAGAATTTATATATTGTACTCCAAATAAAGAGACACTGATCGAGTGTCGACTTCTGAAGAAGGTGACGAAGTGGTATTACCTTTGATAAACCGACTTAGCGACGTCACTCTATTGAGATATGCAGGGGAGTCAGCCCTAGAGCCTTGGCAAATTGATCCCAGTCCCTATGTTTACTCGAGCACCGTTGCGCGACCAAGATTCCCGTCTAACGTGGGATATGCCATAGAAATGCCTTGACCGCCATCGAGAGGTCATGGAGGAAGATATCGGTGGGTTAGGGGAGGCTTCCCTACACCTATCAGCACCCCCTCGACTTTTCGAGCGGCTTGCGCAAATCTCGGGGTTCACGTGGGATCAGTCTACCGAAGCTTTTCATTCAGTAAGCTCGTCAAGGAAGGAGAAGAAAGCCTGCCTTAGAAAATACTAACTCATAACTGGCATCTAGAGCTACGACAACTGGCATGTCTTCGGTATCCAACACCCAGGTGTCCAACATGCAATACGCGAGAACTCGGGGGCCTCCTCGCTGCATGCCAGCGTCGCCCGAACAAACTCGACACGAAGCTCGCCGCAGTCGGCTCCCTCGGCTCCTCGAGCCTCTTATCAGCAGCCAGACGCAAGCAGCGATGCCACGAGTCGCCTATCACTGACACGCTCAGACAGTGGTATGAGCTTTACGCCTGTCATCGCTCGTATCTCGACCCACACACTACGTCTCGAGCGTGAATATCACCTTTGCAAATCCTTTATGCAAACCTCGGATCCAGAATGTATCCATACCGTGCGGCCCATAGATCTTATCAGGCTACCAAGCTATCAAGGAGACGGCGAAGCTTTGATAGTCTCAATTTTTGAGTCACCGGGGCGAAACTATTTGAGAGATTTGTCAGACTTCCGGCCTAATTGGCTCCCTCCAGATCCCGACGACCTTATAAGGCATGGGAATACCGAAAATTATAGCCCGAACTCCAGGAAACAAATATCTCTGTCGACGTTCCTCGACTTCGCTATCGGTGCGAGCGAGTGCTTGGAGCTGTTACATCATGGTCTGAGAGTTGTCCATGGAGAGCTTCGTCATGATGCTTTCCACTTTAATCAAGCAACTGGCACGGTCAAATTCATAAATTTCGGATCCGGACCGAGGTCGTTTGAGAATGGGCTAACAAGTACTGGGTGGCTCACACTATCTCGAGAATTCGGGATCAAGAAGAAGCTCCAATTCATTGCTCCAGAGCAAACAGGCCGCATGCCAGCGGAGCCGGACAGCAGGACGGATATTTACAGCCTCGGCGTGCTTTTTTGGACCTTGCTAACACAGGAGGCCGCGTTCGATGGAGAAAATCCAATCGACATAATTCAGGCTGTTCTTGGTCGAAGGATGCCTCCTGTTTCATCCAAACGCATGGATGTTCCGGAGGTAATCTCAAGCATAATACAAAAAATGACACAGAAACAGATCAACGAGAGGTATCACTCAACCAGTGGATTGAAACATGACCTCGTCGAATTACAAAGAATACTCGGCGACGGCGACGGCGAGGCTCTTATAAACTTCAAGATTGGCTTAAAGGACGTTTCATCATTTTTTGTACTCCCAACAAACATTTTTGGCAGGGGTCAAGAGCGCGAGAAAATCATCAAAGTTATCGAGAGAATTGCCAGGAGACAGCAAAGAGCCATGGATCAGAGTGTATCCAGCATGTATAGCACCTCGGCCTCCGCTAAATCAGACCGCCACGACCTCCTCGAAAATGGGACCAAGTCAAGTGAAACAAACTCACAAGCTGCAAAAGACCCTAAGAAAAGTCCTACAGTAAACCCGATACGGATATCCAATCTATCAAATAGTCAGTCGCGCTCAATGCAATCCGATTCTCTTGAAGATCTGGACCCGCTGGAACTGGCCAAACCCACACTTGAGACCAACAACAGCAAAGATTCTGTCGACACTACATATACTACGGTAAGTCAGAATGGCGGTGTTCAAATCAGTCTATCGGATGGGCAGCGAAACAGCTCTGCGAGCATCCCGCAACGACAACGTAGTCATAGGTCGGGGCGGAAGAACCGATGTGAAGTTATCGCTATCTATGGTTCTGCGGGTCTAGGCAAGTCCAGCTTGGTTCAAAACACTCAGGGGGATATACGAAGGTTGGGTTACTTCGCATCTGCTAAGTTTGACCCTGCTAGAAAAGCACCGTTCGAGCCCTTGCTACGCGCTTTAAGCTCCTTGTTTCGCCAAATCTTTTCGGAAAGCGACGTCAATAGCAATTATCACAATACTGTGCGTGGTAATATACGTGGGTACTGGCCCTCTCTCTGCTCCATGCTCGATTTACCCGAGAATCTTATTTCTACGGATGTGCAATATATGGCCAAGCCGGCTCCAAACCTCTCACAGCATGGCTTCAACAAATCCCTTAAAGCTGACATGACGGATGCTGGCAGTGTACACAGTGGACTGAGCAACGGTGTCGGCACTGGAACACTTCTGACATCAGATTTTCTTCGCGTAGGCGCCAACACACGGTCTCTAAAGTTCATGAACATATTCCTTGAGGTATTGCGCATTGTGTCAACCAACGAGTTAATATGTCTTTGTCTCGACGATTTGCAATTTGCGGATGAAGAGAGCCTTGACCTTATATCAAATATTATCACCAGAAAGCTAGGGATTGTACTTATAGTAAGCTAGTCTCTGCGCTATCAATTTCTCCGATGTGCTCACCCTGCAAACAGATTACCAGCAGAGAGAAGGATTTATTGCCCAGCACCTTCCAGACGGTGCTAGATAACAGGACTACAAATGTCACAACTGTACAGCTATCTCCATTGAATGAACAAGACGTCGTCGATTACGTTAGCGTTACGTTGTATAGGCCGCAGGAGTATGTACTCCCTCTAGCGATTGTGTGCCTAGAGAAGACAAACGGGTACGAGAAAGATACCCCATCCCTCGGACAATTGATCTCGTGGCTGACGATTGCAGGAACCCGTTCTACTTGCGTCAAATGCTAGCTGTATGCCGTCGCAAAGGTTGTCTATGGTATTCATGGAAAGGTTCAGTCTGGGAATACGACTTGGACAGGGTTTTTTCTGAATTTGAGTCCGAGTCGTACGGACAGCAACTTAACAGCAAATTTATTACAAGACGGCTTCAGGATTTACCCCCCGCAGCGCGCGCTATCCTTGCGTGGGCCTCACTACTAGGCAATTCTTTCTCTTTCATGTTAGTTCAAAGATTACTCAGTGGTGAATTTGATTATCCCGAGTATCAACGCAAGTCCAGCAAACCAAATTGCTCTCCAAACGCGGAAGTATTTACCCCTCAGCCGATGGAGCATGTTGTGGAAGGCCTTCAGGCTGCGCTGCAAGCATACATTCTTATGCCTGGCAGCGATGACGATCAATTCACGTATGTGTCTTCAATCCACCTTCAATTGTGTTGGCATCAAACTAACTTACCAAGTTTCTCACATGATCGCTACATCAAAGCATCTGCGTCTCTCAGGGAGTGTCACAACGTTGTCAAGATGCACTTCATCATATGTCAGACTATGATGAAGTATTCTAATTTAGATAATCGTTCTCTGTACGCTAGGGCTCGACACGTATGTCAAGCAGCTGAGCTTATCAAAGGCCGGATTCGTCATCGTCGTCGCTTTCGGGAATTGCTTTTTCAAGCAGCTCAGAAGGCGATTGAATCCGGGGCTCGCCCTACAGCCTTAGGATACTACGAGACCGGCCTTAGTCTTATGCAAGACGAGCCATGGAAAGAGGGAGCGGATGTTGACTACGAAGAGACGTTGAATCTATATACCAGAGCCGCAGAATTATATTGGTATCAAAGTCAGTACCCGAAGGCCCACAACTTGCTTGCATCAATATTTGAAGGTGCACACACTGCATCGGACAAAACCCCTGCCTGGATTATCCTATCTAGACTATATGCTCATCAGGGCGATACTTCTGCGGCTTTCAATGCGTAGGTGAATTTTACCCATAAGTAGCATTCAGCTAAGATACATTTAGCCTAAAAACAAGCCTGAGGGAGCTAGGTCTGGACTTCGAAGCAAAGCCTTCTTGGGATATCTGCGACAAGGAGTATAGGAACTTGCGCGATCGATTGCAGAACACAGACTTTGATGATATCATACAGAAACCACCGAACGAACAGTCAAGTATCACGTCAATGGGGGTTGTGATGGTTGAGGCGCTTAGTGCGGCCTTTTGGAGTAATGGGTTACTGGTATAGTGTACCTTATGCCACATCTTTTTCGAGGTGACTAACCTTCGATTAGTTCTTTCAAATGGCCATGAAAATGGTAGATATGCATTTGGCAAGCTCAGGGACCTTCTATCAAAGTGGAGTTGGCTTCGCGTATTTTACTATGGTCGCGACGAGCCGATTTGGAGACGCGACTTTCGGGCTCAAAACATACCAAGTATCGCAGGCACTATTGAGACGTTCCAACGATCCTTATACATTAGGTCGAGGTCTGACGCTCTTACCCTTATTTGTTGGACATTTGTTCACTCCGATACGGGACAATCTCGAAATGCAGGAGGAAGCCGTGGAGTATTGCCTCGTCTCCGGGGACAAGCATACTTTCCTTTTCTCGATTGCTGGTCTTGCACTTTCTCGGCTTTACCTTGGTTCTGATATGGCAGAGTTAGAGACCTACTGCTCCACCGGACCAGAAGACTTCGGTGATTGGGCGAGTGATCTTCGAGGTGGTGTTTTGTTGACGGCTGTCCGGTAAGTCTTCCGGCATACCTTTTCGCTCTATCAATGGCTGCCTTTGAACAAATGCGTTACTCTTCTTGGACTTTGGAGTTGGCGTACCTCCGGGTTAATACAAGTGACCCATGCTAACCTTTAAATTCACATCGCAGTCAAGTTGCAAGGGCTTTGCAGGGCAAGACCTACATCATATCCGCGGATACCGTGATGTCAGATGAAAACCACGGTAGTGTAGAGTACATGCAGTACATCTGTTCTAATGCTTCTAATGCTGAAAGGTAAGCAATTATAAAAGTCATTCGACTTAAATGGTGACACCTGCTAATGGGATTAGGCCGCGAGACTTCTACAACAGCTTGCACATGATACCACTATATCTATTCGGACATCACGAGAAAGCCATCGAAACTGGCAACCAGGTTCTTCAAACTATTAACGAGTTATGGAGCTTTCGCAATAGTCGTCTCACACTCTTCTACCTATCGCTGTCGATTCTAGCTAGAGTCAAGGAGGATCCTTTCAACCCCGAGCGCGAGAATCTGCTCGGAAAAGTTGTGGAGTACAAAGAAAAGATAGCGATGTGGCAGGTCGAATGTGACGTGAACTACTTAATGTGGTCCCAGCTTATTAGTGCAGAAATGTCCGAGCTAACAGGAGACTACCACAACGCTATACAGTCGTACGAAGCTGCGATAGACCACACGCAGCTGCACGACTTTATGCTTGAGCAGGCGATCGCTTTCGAACTACAGGGAGAGTTCTTTATCCGCCGAGGCGCCAGACGGGCGGGACGGAGCGCATTGATGGACGCCATCGCGGTTTACTCAACCTTTGGTGCTTCTGGCAAAGTTGAACAACTTGCAGCCAAGCACGAATGGGTACTGAAGAGTGCATCAACGGTGCGGACTGCTGATGTCGGAATTCAAACGTCAGACACCATTGGGGACATTGAGAACACTCAATTCCGCATTGAAGAACACGAGCGCCAAGAAACCAGGCATCTGGGCAAAGAAACTGCTGGAGACCGGACTAAAGCATGGATCAACCCTGAAGTTGATACGGCACCTGGCCTTAGAAGCAAAGATTCAAGCAATGTTTCGGGCTTGGGACTTGACATCCTTGATCTTCAAAGCATATTAGAATTCAATCAAGCGATATCTTCCGAACTGCAGATTGATAGACTACTGGCCAAAATGACTCAGATCATCTTGGAGTCTGCTGGCGCTTCAGCCGATTTTGCTGGCGTTGTCATCGAAGGAGAAGGCGGTTGGGGAATGGCAGCAAGCGGGACACCAGACGGTATTGATGCAGAGGCTATTCCACTTTCGGATATCCAGGACGAAACCAAACAACAAATTCTCCTATATACGATGCGGTTCAAGGAAGCTGTATTCGTGCATAACGTGTTGAACGACGATAGATTCTGTAACACGCCATCCGTTAAATCTGTTATCTCACTTCCAATTATTCAGGGACCTAATCTTCTAGGGGTACTATATCTGGAAGGTCAACCGAACTCATTTACGAACCGCAACCTTGGAATGCTTCAGCTTTTCTGCAATCAAGTCGGTATCTCAATCGCGAACGCTCTTTTGTTCAGGCGCATTAGACAAGTGTCCGCTTCGAATACTAGCATGATCGAGTCACAGAAGCGCGCTCTTGCGAAGGCACGTGAAGCAGAAATCAAAGCCAAACTCGCGGAAGCGGAAGCTATGCAAAATGTCAGGCTTAAGGAGGAAGCTGCGAAAGCGAAGTCGATGTTCCTTGCTAATGTCTCGCATGAGCTACGGACACCTTTAAACGGCGTCATTGGCATGTCAGAGTTACTCAAGGCGACTTCCTTAAACCAGGAGCAAGACGGATACGCAGACTCCATTCGGGTTTGCGCAGACACGCTTTTGACTGTGATTAACGATATCTTAGACTTCTCAAAACTCGAGGCCGGGAAAATGAAGCTATTCAGTGTACCTCTAAATTTGAAGGAGACCATCACAGAGGTCGTTCGGGCTCTCTCTTATACGAATCTGGAACGTGGATTGCAGACCATTCAGAACCTAGACTTAGATCCCTATTTGCTAGTAATGGGAGACCCTGTAAGGCTGCACCAGATCTTCATGAACTTGCTCAGCAACAGCTACAAATTCACTGCGAAGGGCTCCGTGACGGTCACGTCGAGGACCGAATACGAAGACAACGAATTGATCCGTGTCACTTGCTCTGTCGCAGATACGGGTATTGGCATCACCCAAGAACAGGTATCCAGGCTTTTCAAACCTTTCGCTCAAGCGGACAGCAGTACACAGAGATCTTATGGTGGCAGCGGGCTTGGTCTTTCTATCTGTAAAGCACTTATCAATGTTCTTAATGGCAAGCTCTGGCTCGAGAGTCAATTAGGGGTTGGTACGGCCGTGTCATTCACTCTCACATTCCCCAAGGCGCCAAAGTCTGCAACGGCCGGCAGCGCCGAGGTCTTGACGAAGGAACCAGATCCAATGGCTACATGGTCATCTGATACGGATGGTTTAGCCCCTCAATCTTCAACAGCGCCCTATATCGATCTCTCGCAAATCCCTCGAGAACAACTTCGAATTTGCATAGCTGAAGATAACCCGATCAACCAAAAGATTGCCGTCTCCTTTGTGGAAAAGCTCGGCTTCAAATCTGCGGCATATAGCGATGGTCTTCAAGCGGTCGAAGCCATCCGCCGGAAGTCATTGGAAAGGGAGCCCTTCCATCTAGTCCTCATGGATGTTCAGATGCCTGTTCTCGATGGCTACGATGCGACGCGACTGATACGTAAAGACGACGATCCTGCAGTACGCAATGTGCTCATCATCGCTATGACAGCTTCCGCCATTCGTGGTGATCGCGAGAAATGCTTACAGGCCGGCATGAACAACTACCTGGCGAAACCTGTTCGAGCCGCAGTCTTGAAATCCATGCTCGAAGATTACCTTAGCCAACCTCCTAAAGCAATTTCGAGCTTACAAGAATCTGTAAACGATCTCGCCAAAGGCGCGATCGATGAGGCGCAGCAAGATATGCAGAGTAATTCAGATAGTGAGAGGCCGACCTTCTCAAAGAGAATGAGTAGCCGAAATAACCTTCCGTTCGACGGTGAAGATCCTCAACAGCGCTTTGCGCCCAATGGGGCTGAAATGCCCACTCTATCCGCAAGTCACATCTACGGCTCAGATATGCCTGTGAGGCCTACGCTGCCTGGGAATGGAGCGAACGATAGCGATGAAACTGTAACCCAACTTTAATTCTCCCGATATTCCACCCATGCCCGTCGAAAACGGGCCGATCAAAGAAGCCTGAGCTGGTACATACAATCAGAAAGATTCTTCAGCGAGCGCGGACTAAACAAGGACTAGATTACTGATTTAGTACAGTCTTTGCATTTCATTTTATTCTGATGGTTTATCATTCCCCTGTTTATGAAGCATTAGCGTCGGTGTTGTCTGCGTTGGGGAAGTTGCAGGATAGGGATTGACATCTGGACATGAACTGGGTGAGGCATTGTGGAGTTGTCGAAAGGGCTCAATAGCTGCCCTCGCTTTATCAAGGTTCTCGAGCGATGATATGCTTCAGTCTATCGTCGACTCCGTTGTTAACAGGGATTGGGGGAATTCATGGTGTTCAAATAGAAGCATTAGGATACGGATATGATCGTGGAGTTTGAATCTGCGATGAACTTAGATATCATCACGTGTTACGTATATAGGAAAAGGACACTATCGTATACCTTGAACTTGTTGAATGCGTCCAGACTTCCTCGGCGAATACATGATTTCAACCGACCGTTAAGTAAAGTAAGAAATAAATATACGGGAAACGATCCGTTCAACGTCGTAAATGCCTCTGCATATCTCTACTAAGATGTTCTCTAGAGCAAAGGCACGTGTCCACGTCCCCAGGAGGCTAGTGTCCCTCCATTGCTTAGCGCTACCAGCCTGAGAACAACTACAGTACTTCTGCTTTGAAAGTCTTCAGTGCAAGAACAGTCCGCCCGAGATCTCTCTCTATCATGCATCCGATTTCTTTGTTTCTATCCTCGCAACTTTCCTTATTCTGACCGACTCATGACCCAACAGCGTAGTGCTTCATACGTGGGTATTGGAGACCGAGAAAATGTCGTCCAATTGAACATCCCGCATGCTCGAGTGGCATCATTTATATACAGAATCCTTTTACGCATAACGTGTCTTTGACTCCTTTGACAAAGCCTTCTTGGGCTTATCGATATGTTACAGAAGCGGACCCTCCATTCGTTCCAATCCCAACGCTTTTATGTCAGTGATGAGCCTTGTTAGTTCTTCAACGTACGCTACTTCGCGGGCTGAGATAATAAGTAAGTGTAGACCACACAATTGGTTTTATTTTTACGCGCTCGATATTCTAGCGATAGACTACCACTGCATTAGAATGATGAGGTTCGAAGGCTCACAACGAATCCTCCAGCCAGATGACGCAAACACCGCTCGATCTTTTCGACTCTGTCTAACACGTTACACGTCCTATAAAAGGCTCCATTTTGCTCTTGTTTCTTGCGTCACATCGGAATGGTGGAGTGGGAGCAGATCCTCCCGACTGTACCGACGTCCTTGATACCCTGCCCCAGGAAAATCGGTCAATCGATCAACATGTGTTTTTCGAGTCCCCTGTTCATAACCGTTGTAGATAGTCTTGGCGACAGAATCGTAAAGGTGCCCAAGTTTTGACTGATTAGTGAGCAAGTAATCGTGCTACGCCTACACTTGCTATTGTCGGTTATAATCTAATCATTCGCAAACAAGGAGCGCGAAAAACAGATGAACATGACCCATTAATGCAGGATACTACAGTGCAGCTTCAACAAGCTATCTAACACTGAATCCTATATCTGACATCCTCACCATCACCGCGTGGTCATCTATCTTTCACCACGGCCAGAGAGCCACAACATCTGGTTGCCTATCTCTACGCCCCGGAATCTTTAATCGGAGGGTTGATGAACCACTATCAGAGCTCCTCGCAACCACGTTATCTACGTCTTCCACTATCGAGCAGCTGCGAGTTATTTGAACATTACATCCGGGCGAAATGAATCTGGCAGTAACATGTTCAGGACGGTGGCGCGACGCGATGTGTTCACTGCATGTAAATGCACATATACGATCAATCAAAACACCAGGGACTAGATGGGCCTAAACGACAGACCCGACACGGTCTCAACCTTGATGAATCAGCAGATACATTGTCAGGTTAGCAACAAGGTCTCTGAGGGGGTTGTTTTATGTAGTTGCTCAATCTTTGATTGATTCATGCCTCTCTACTTCTCAGCGACTCACAATTATGTATGGTTGTTTCCTGTTTCCTGTCTTATCCTAGTCTGAATCTGATGTTTATTATATATTAAAGATGTACCATACATAGATCATGCATGTGTTTGAAATGAAGACCTTTTCAAACCGGGTCCTATAAGCGCGAGGTTCTGACAGGTCTTAGTAACTCTATGAAACGAACAACGAAGAGGATCTATCTTAACAGCATCACGTGAGGTTTGCCTTGAGAAACTGCCAAAACGAAAGAGAAGTGGGTCACTGACGGGAGGCCTACGCGGTAAGTGACAGAATGGGGTAATCGTCCTCCGGTGCCAGATCAGACTGAGTGCAAAGCTTGTCCAGGTTCAGGCTTCTAGATTTCTGCTTCGATGGTTCTTTCTACATAAGTACTCTGATGTACAGTTGGACCTAAGCCTGGCTCCTCTCCAGTCCCTTGGTTTGCTCTTGCACTTGGCAGTGAATGCTTTCAAAATCCTTGAACATTTTCTTGTGTCTGACGTTTTCTGTGGTACGGACGTGCATTGGGAATGGAACAATCATGTCGTGCGGCCAAATCAAACCCTACAAAAGTAGAAGCATCAGAGGAAAGAAAGATTTCACTCAAGTATGGGTAAATGGGAATTCTAGGGCAAGCAAAGCTTCAGTCCAAGCTCTGAGCAAGGCTTCAGTAGTATAGTTGGTCGTCCGCACCAGATGTTATATCGTCGCCTTCAGATCAAGTGCGTAAAGGGAAAGGACGAAACGAAAGAACCGGGGCCAATGATTGATTCTGGACATGATCATATTAAGGGCCAGCATAACCACGAGACACGAATTCAGACTTACTACGTAGTAGGGGCAGGACACAAGGGAGTGCCGACAATCCCCTAGCCGCTTCTGTGCATATGTGGTCTTGGATGAGTATCGCGAATTCGCGATGGCCGAAGAGACATTGAGACGGGGGAATCTCAGGCAACTTTTACCTGACCCTGCGAAAACGCCATGCGACGGATTTACTAGTACTACCACAGTACGTAAGTAACCGCACCGCGTGGCTTACGCTGGTTTTGCGCCGATGATGGTCGTGGCTGATGATCGGCGACGCAGGGCTGATGAGTGGCGGTTTTTGGCGTTAGTGGCTTCTTCCGCATGGGGATGGATCCCTAGGTAGCAAGAAGAAGACAAGGGAGGTTGTAGCGATCTCCGGGGGGTGGGAAGTGGAAAGTGGAAAGTGGAAAAAGCGGGAAGCAGGGGTAGGAAGTCGAAAGACGCTATGCTTGCCGGTCAAACCGATTGGCTGCCTCACTGGCGATCGGAAGCGAAAGAGCTTCTCATTTCAACTTGAAACACCTCGATGGTATGCAGATGCAGATGCAGACGTCGACGGAGGAACATGGAAGGATAAGGTACATACCATAACTTTACCTTCCCTACCGAGGGTCACGGGACGTTCAATCGACGACTGGCTGTATCTGCGAGCGTTGAAGAATCAGCCGGTACAGAAATAGGTGGAACGGTTAAGTGACCAACGGTTACATCCGCACGGCCTAGAGTATGCTGTCTATCGATGCTTTGTATCAGGTACAGCTGTGAAAGATGGATTTGGGTTGTGCGCTTCCGCGACTCGACCAGCCGAATCGGAGTACCGAGTACAGGATGCTTTCCTGCATGATATGATGATAGCGCCTTCGCGACCCATGGGTTGCATGAACTCCGCCCGGTTAGATCTAACGGCTATCCTGGTCGAGCCGTGACGTTAATCTGATCTATCGAGGACTTATCGACATCGTTTTCTGATACATGGTCGCTGACCGGACCCTGTCACAGGCCTTTCTCCACCAAACCCCTCGACCATAACAATAACACCTGAACAACAACAATGCATGGAGGCGTTACATCGAGGCTACTATTGAATAGTCTGCGATGCCGAGCTGCACTAGTAATCTGCAGCTTCCAAGGGCTGTGAACCTACCGACTGCATTGTAGATGTGGCAATTGCACGATGCAAAGCGACGATGTGGTACATGGATGCTGTATTCACGCTTTGTGATGTTGTGAATGCATACGTTATTGCCATCGTCACTGGTCATCAGCATCCCTTCAAGATCACTGCCGCCGCTGGAACACAACTCGCGTTGAGTTGCGTTTCCTGTGTATCCTCGAGGGACGAGGCCAACGATGCGACCGTTAATGGCATAGGGCAAATGATACGTCTGCGAGAGCCCCGGCGGGTTGTCGATCATGGCTGAACGCTAAGACTTTCTGATCTGTTCTCTGACGGCGGACCTTCCTCTCTAGTCGACCGTGTTTGCAAGTGACTACCGTTCCCGGACTAAGGCACTTCAGTACTGCTGGGACAGCCCCAAGATGATGATGCTTGTCGCCAGAGCTCCGTTGTCGTCAGATACTGCTCCTGGAGTGCATTTGGCTGATCGCTCCTGCTATCTACGGCAGTAGTGGTACGTTGTACTCCCGTTCAGCTGTAAGGTACCTTTTCTCACCAAGCGGTTTGTGGAATGTTGGGAAGCACTTCGACCCGCCAATCACATCGCATTCCGCCATTTGGCTGCCACCGCTGAAGTGGATCAAACGCTGGAGTGTTATTGACAGCTGCCTCCCTGATGTACGAGTACATACTACTTACTGTATACGCTTGTCGCATAGATCATGAGCAAACGACAGCGATACGCCCTAGAGAGTACTTTGGGAGTTGGGGGGGAAGAAGCTACCGGATAAGCCAAAAAGAGTGGAGGAGGTCTAATGCCCTTTCCCTGGGTTCCAGTGCCATACTCTAACCTACCTTACTTCCATGATCCATACCCCGGCTATACTTTGCCCACCCCGATTCCCGCCCTAAAGTACGACGTAGTAATATACCTACGAGTAATAAATGATATAAATGTTTACATTAATATCAAGCCCCATCGATGCAAATCTGCAAATCATTAACCCCTTCGGCACATGTTGTCTGCTAACTGCTCCGTCTACCCGTTCCTATTTTTCTTCCTTCCACCTATTACGGTACCCTTCGAGAACAAACGCTCATCCTTACCGTACCGTGGGTAAAGTAAGCCCTTTAAGACACTTCGACTCGCCTCGTCATTCCCACATCCCATCCACCCCCCCCCCCCCTCCCCCTCCCCCCCTCCCCTTCCTCCCCTCCCCCCCGGTTGGGACATTCCCGGACTTGATGCCACGCGTGAACAAGATCGGCTCTGCAGGCATAGCCCTTCCCTTTTCTCTTCCCCAGGGCAGAGCCTGAAGCAGTTTCGGGACGAGTCGACCGCACACTAAAAGTAGCCATTTCTTGCCCTTAACAGCACCGCAGTACGTAGTAGACAGCCACGACAAGGAAGACTCGTCCGCGTATCTCCAACGGTCCCTAGGTTACTACCACAGTGCACAGTCCACAGTACAGAAAAGGTATTCCAGGTAAGACACCCCTCCTCAAATAAATTGCATTTCCCTTCTCACGAAGAATAATATCAATCATCCTGTCCTACGCTTTTGTTGACGTCGCCTAATTTTTCATTCTCGCCCAAGGTTGTACGACAATTACTCTAATACCTACTCGTTTCTACTACCGTCCTGCCCTCGACGTCCAAATGTTTTCGGTATTCTAAACGTCAACGTCGCGCCTATGTTACTTACACTCAAACCCACGCTACAGAACGGCTTTGGCAACAGCTCCTATGCGTACTCACCTTCACAATATCCTCCCTCCTCTTGCTTTTCTCCGTCTAGGTCCTCGGGGAACGCTGGCGCGCTTCCTCCTCTACCAGATAGTCTACCACGAAGGATGAGCACACCTCATCGCGGTCTCCCGCCACCTGCGGCCATGACTCTACCAAATCCAGATCGCGGACCAAATCCAAGTAACCTGCCTTTAGGGCAGCTTCCTGCCGCCCCTTCCCAATGGCAGGGCGCGGATGAGTCAATGCGGAATTGGTTGCAGGCAAAGTCTGAAGAGGATCGACGGAAACAAGAGGAAGAGAGGACAAACCAGGAACGGTTAAGGCTAGAGCAGCGCAAAATCGAGCAGACGATGCTTCGAGAGTCGCTACAGGGCGGTGTCCCTCCATACATGGTACCGATGGTTTTTGCTGGTATAGGTGGAGGCAACCTAGCAAATGCAAGCTTGGAATGGGCTCAGCACTACATGGCACAAATAAGTCTTCAGCAGCAGGCGCAGCAGCAGGCGCAGCAACAGGCGCAGCAGCAGCAGCAACAACAGCAACTACAACAGCAAGTCAGGCCGCAAGTTCAAACATCACCCGATCAAGGGAGAGAGGCCCGATTACTGGCAGGTCCGCAGCCAAATCCGTACGCTGCACAACAGGCAACACAGGCTGCTGCCGTTCAGTCTGGCCAAATACCGGCAAATACAGGATTTGCGCCTTCATATCACGCATCAAGTGTCGCTGCAGAGCGAGCAAAAACCCAACAACAGCCACTGCAAGCCGCCCCACCAACCTCAAACCCTCGCGTTCAGCCTCCATCCGCATTACCGCGTCTCAACACCGTCGAAATGCAAATTCAGCCACCACCGCCGGGTCCGTCTGGGTTACAGTTGGGCGGACAACACCCTCTACAGCAAACACAAAACGTGCCACCGCAAGAACAGCCGTCCTCTTCACCTGCAATTTATTTCCACCATTGGGTCCCACCTGCGTCGCAGGGGGCTTCCAAAGATCCGCCGACGCCATCGGGTAAAAGCCAACAGGAATCTCCCTACTCTCAGAACCAAACCTCTCATCTCCGATCCGAATATACGAATTCGCCAAAGAAACGAAAAGCCACTGGCCCTCACCACGCGGCACCTCCACCAACTTCGAATCCCAACGAAACTTCACCGTCTTTCTCGCAGACTTCTGCGGGGTCAACGCCTGGCCGGCGCCGAGGGCATTCTCGACAGCGAAGCGACACTTCGTCCCGCGCGCCGCACGAACAAGCTCGATATCGTGGCAGGACAGAGAGCGGACGTCAGAGTCTCTCAGAGGCCGAAAGTGGAAGTCAACGACAGAACTCGGCGCAACCTGAAACACGCCAGTCTCAGCGTCATCCGGCCGGATCGGAAATGAGACGAGAATCTCGAGACGAGCGAGAATTGCGCGATAGTCCGAAACGGGAGCCCGAGGGGCCCTCGTAGCGACCGCGTCCTTGTTATTTCACCATTTCATGCATGATTCGTACGGAAAGTTTTGGAGGGCATGAACAGAGTTTTGATGTATCATATATGGAGACTGGATCTGCTTTGCATCTGGCTTGCTTATGCTACTTATACCCTTCCTGCGATATTCTACAGTTGCATAGATTTGCGGTAGCGCTTGATTTCTTCCTGCTTCCTTTTCCCCCTCACATCTCGTCTCAGCTTCGTTCATGCCCTGGGGGTCAACACTCGTCCATTTTCCATCACGATTCTCATGCCCCTTGTAAATTTGTACTATAAACCGACAGATCGTAAAAGCACTTTCATTCTTTATGACGGGCCGATAGCAGTGGGCGAGAATAGACGCGGAAATGACAGGACAATAGCGTTGTGCACAGGACCGGTCAGGACTCGGGGACGTATGTTGCTGGTGGGAAATGATAGTTGTCCTTCGTTGTCCGTACGCACTTGCAAGGGCTGGCGTACCAGAAATCTCTCTTCGTCATTATCAATATGCAGTATGTAGTGATGCTGTAAATTGACGAATTGACGATTGATGCAGATGAGATTGCCTTGGCGTCACGGGACGGACACGTGCACATCGCCATTACGGACATTTCCCAATTTGCACCGCTGGAGCGGCTGGACTCGACATCATACATGGCAGCAGAGATCGCGCTAGACCTTTCTGAGAGCAGAGCATTCCAACTGCATTGTTGTTGTTCAGCTTTCTCCCTTCACTGATTCACACGCACCCGTACCCTTCTTCCATCGCATGTACACCCCCGCTTTCGCTCGTCCACTGCGACGAGAACACATCAGATCGTTTGATCCGATCCAACGTATCACTACATCAATATCAACATTCCACATCATGCACGCGTCTAGAGTAAATCACACTGGACCCTTTCCCACCGTCCAACCATCTCTCGCCATCTCATTACTTAGCCGTGATGAAATCACCCGCCAATAGCCAAAAAGGCCGAGCGCGCCCCACCGCCATGCAGCTATCCCTCGGATCATTCCGAGGATCCGCCTTCCATATTGCGAGATGCAAACGCTGGCGAAGAACCCGCCCTCTGCTACCTGAACGAGTAGCCCCCCCTCGCCCCGACTAAACCTGCCGTGTGATCTCCTCGAGAGAGAGCCGCTTGTTACATGCCCCTGGGGCTCGAGTTTTCCCCCCAGCGGGCTGCATGGTATCACGGCGATAGAGATCTGGCGAATTGCCGGCATGGCACAAGGCTGGTTCCGGCGCCACCGCTTTTGGCAAGCTGGCGTGTGCGCGACGAAGGGGGTCCGTGGGGCGATCTGAGAGCCGGAGTGGGACGGAAGGGGGGGGGGAAGGATGAGGGGCTGAATGACTGGAGGAGCGGCGACGGTAGGGCTGGGTTGCACCACCTCGATGGGAGGTGGGGGTGTGTGCGCGGTTGGGCATGTAGATGCCCTTGAGGGATTGGTCATGTGATGTGATGGAGGTTGAGGGCGGGGGAGGGGGAGGGCTCTGTGAGATATCGAAGGGGAGTGGCGAAGGGGATTGACCAGCAGCAGCCGCGACAACACACCGGCACTCGATTCAGACGGCACCTCCTCCCTCTACATTCGTTCCTGCACTCTTCCTCTGCGATGCAACGGCGTAGACTGGTCATTTCCCCATCAATATCCGCTCCTCAAACTGCCCCGTCCAAGCACCAAACCCTCGCTCTCATCTCTTAGATCTCGGCCGTGGCTCACCCGTAAGTTACCCAAAGAACCTAAACTCTACCGACGACTATCCAAAAACCAAAAACCCCTTCTTTCGAAAGTCACCTAATATCCACGGCGTAGAAAAACAACTCGCACCAGACTTCATTTTATGCATCCATTTCTTTCTTTCCTTGGCACCAAATCACACTGGCACCTTGCACCTGACCAGCAGCGAATACCTACCTACACCTGCCCCTTCACAGCACTCAAGACCGATTTCCTCTATCGGATACGATGCAACTCCAGCCCACCCACGCATCCACGCATCCATCCATCCATCCTCCACCTCCACCTCATCTTACCCTTTTCCCTCACTTTTCCTCGTTCCTAAATTCCATCATTCATGCCCAAACCAAAAAGAGTCCTCGTCACCATCTCACCCCATCTTCGCGCCCTTTTCAGAACCCATCCCCCACCCCCACACTTCCCTCCCTCCCCTCTTTCCCGCATCGTCCCCCAACCTTTTCCTTTTCCTTCCCCCCTTTCCTCCATCCCACCCCCACACAAACAACTCAATCTTCCCCACTCCCATTTCCACCACCCCTACCATCCAAACCCAACCGCCCATTCCACCCTTCCTCTTCGAATCGCACACTCGCACCTATCCCGTTCACAGTGTTGGGTTTTGATGACTCCGATGACTTTGCTGACGGGGGTGGCGGGGCGGGGGCGGGGGCGGGGGTGGAATGGAGGGAAAAGCGAGGGAGGGGCGTTGGGGGACGGAAGGAGGAAGAGTACGGATTCAAGGAACCAGGAGCGAAGAACACAGAAAACCTAAAGCTTCAACGAACAACCCCCTTCCGCGCTCAACGGCAAAAAATCCCTAGCATCCCCCCCCCAAAAAATGCACAACCCCTTCAGGTACTCTACACATAACTCATCCCCCCACAAAAAACCGACCCGAGTGCGCGCTATCTATCTCCTTGCACTTCAACTTCAACGCCAACAAAAACAACAACCAATATACCACCGTACCCATCCCATAACCCCCCTTCCCTAACAAGAGCTAGGGGCCGTATATATATATATGTGTTTGAAAACCACCCATCCCATCCCACATCTCCACCCTCCACCCCCAATCCCAGCCAAGACAAGACGCATATCCGGAGAGAGAAAGAGCTATGTAGCGGCTTGAGGACCCCGGGGGGGGGGGATGAGGGAGGAAATGTGCGAGGTGTAAAGGGGGGGGGGGGGGCGGGAGGATGGATATGAGGAAGGGGGTTGGGGGGGAAGGGAAGATGGTGTGAGTTGGGTGGGGTGTCTGGCTTTTGTTTGGGATATGTATAAGGGGGTGAGTGTGGTGGTAGGTGCTGGTTAGTTAAGAAAAGAGAACTGGGAAGGGGGGGGGGAAGGGATTTTTGTTTATTGAGAAGGGTGTCGAAGAGACTGAGCATTTGTAATCGATACTGGAGGGATGGAGAGCGAGGCCGAGCGCGCCGTGTGAGAAAAGATATAGCCAAGTTCTTATACATTAGTAGTTACCACATCTATTATAGCCGTCTTCCCCACCCCACTAAACCAAATATCTCCCTAAACTCTACCAATGCGCCCAATTCCCATTCGCCATATTATAATATAATTAATAGCAGGGTATCTCTTTCCTGTTCCAAGCCATTACCTCTTCCTCCGCTGATGCACAACACCACCTCATCTCTTCCGCCGATGCATCTTCCACTCCGCCTTGGCCACCCTCATGAAAAGCTCCTCGTCCCTGACGGGAATCCAGCTCGTGAGTACCTTCATGGCATTCTCAAAGTCCGAGTCTAGCAAGATCTCTCGCGTGCCGTCGATTAGTGCCGCAGAAGCCGCATGCAGTACGTCTAGGCCACCATCAAATGAGGGTTCGTCGTCATTTTCTGAGGTTGGAGTACAAACGTCGGGGGAGGTACCGTCCGGGTCGCCGAGAAGCATAAAGACGTCCCAAACACGGAGTTGGGCGGGAAAGGGGATAGAGTAGTTGAAAAGGGTGAGGTACCAGCGGGTGCCATAAGCAGTAGGGGATATCCCGAGCTCGGTCTATAAATTAGCTTAGTGCAAAAGAGTGCAATGCAGTCTTCAGGAACCCACCAGCTTAGCAGATACCTCCCCCCCAGCCAACCACGTCTTCTCAAATTCCTCGAGCGCCTTCATCAGCCCCTCAAACCCGGACTTGTACAAGCGTTCCAGGCCCCTCAGCTGCCACATCCGCACCAGCATCACAAACGTCATTTCCTCGTCGAAGTAGCAGAGAAGCGTTGCAGCCAGGGCGGCCATACCTTGGACATAGCCTGTATCGGGAAAGTAGATGGACAGGCAATGTAGTACTCTGAAGAGTAACCGCTGACCTCCGCGGTACCGTCGGCGAAACATGATGTGGCTGTTTATCGTTCGAGGGACGTCGATATCGATTTGCACATCATCGGGAGAGCCTTGGTCCAGGACCTTTTTGAAGACAGCAATGAGTTCGTCGTCTTTCGGGCTATCTTTTCTCTTCTTCGCACTAGCGGTCAAGAAGGCGTGCCAAGCTGTAGCGCGCCATCGGTCGGGTATTCCCTTCCATGTTCGGTCAATGACCTTGGCGCTTTTGGTATCAAATTCGAAGATCATGCCTCCACCGTCTCGCCTGTTCTTGACTACTTTAGCCATCTTCCTCCACTTCTCCTCTCTTTCCCACTCTTTCTTTTTAAGCTCTTGCGCTGCTTTGTTGTCCTCCCCGTTCTCGGCAATGTCGGCCAATCCAGGGGGGAGTGTAAGCATGTCCCCCGCTTCGTCCACGAATCTTCGGCCTTTGTTGTGTGGGAGCCGGTTTGTGGCAGACCGTAATCTCAAATTGCCGTTAACACTTCCTCGATAAGAGCTCTGCGACGATGCTGGACGTGAGAATCGTGAAGATGGCCGCGATCCAGGAGGCGTTGCCGCTGAGCGCACCGTACTGTGAGCTGAAGGACTTCTTTTCATTGTGCCTCTTCCCTTTCGAGGGGCCTCCGATGCAAGTTGCAAGAGCGTTGAGACTCGCTGTATTCGAGGTGGCTCTGGTGTCATGATGCGCGGGGAGTTCACGGACGAGCTCTCTGAATCAAGCCTACGGGGTACAATGAACCCGTATCGATCAACATCCCCACCTCTTAGGTCTTCCCAGTCCTCTATACCACCAGCTAACTCAGTCTCCTCGCGTATAATCATGCTCTCCCTTTTGCTCGTTGTAGTCGCCCCGGACGATGCCCTAGCGCTTGGGCCGCCGTTTGCGTTCGCAGCGAGGATGTGATTCAAATTTATCAATGAACTGGATGAGTTCCCAGGTATTATGCTGTCGTTCGCGCGATCATTTCTACCCCTGTGAAAACTCGAACCATCGATCAAATCCGAGTCCCTGTCTGTTCCACCTTCGTACATGGACCGAACTTTATGGGAAAGCATCTCATCATCTGCTGACAGTACTCTAGTAGGTAAACTCATTGGCGGAGAAAGCATTGAAGTGCTTAGTTTCCTGCGGCTTCCTATGACACCTGAAACCTTCACAGGTTCTCCGTTCGCATTATTCACCTTCCTCCCCCCTATCAGCATGCTACCCCGCTTTGAGAACTCCAATTGACCCGGTATTGTAAGGTCTTCTAAGCTGCTAGTAGGTATCTGAGTCATAATTCCTAAAAATGGTAATTGAGGTACTGGTGGAGGCTCGACGTGGACTTTGGGACTCCCCCATCTTCTTGTCTTTTTTGCGGGTGACGATCGAAAGTCGTCCTGCGAGGGATACTTTCGAAGACTTGGCGAGATTTTCAGACTAGTCGACGATCCACCATCAGTACCCAATGTTGTACGACTATCTCTTGCTGTTGAGCTCGAAGGCGCAAGACCCGAATCCCTTCTGGCATCCTCATTAAACCTCGATCGAGCATGATATGGAGATAGTTGCTGATCAGAAGTCTTCGGCCGTTTGTTGAGGATCCTGTCTCTTTGGGATGTATTAGGAGGTGGTGTAGCAAGGGCGATAGGTATTGGTGGTTTGGCAGCCGTTGTATCCTCATACGGAATGGCTTTAAGATTGCCCCGGCTAACCGGTCGTCGAGATGGATTGGTCGTCTTCATGGCCAAAGTCAAGAAGATGCCTCAGATCACAAAATATAGTAGCCATGAAGGGATCTGACTCTTTCTTTATTTCATATGCGCAACATGCAACATTAGGGAGTCCATGCTCACCAAACTCGTTAGATCGTCAGGGGTCACCGGGTTCTAAGCGCGTCTTCGCCGGTTAAGGCTAAGCGAATCCGCATATTCTCGGGTTCACTGTATGTATTGCTAACGATTAATCCACCTGTGGATGAAGCGTACTCGTGTTCGACCTAATTGAATCTCTATACTTGCTGTGTTGTATTCAGGAGTATTTCCGTGCATTACCCCAATCCGCAAACCTTCAAATCCTCGTTCCAAAGACCCTAAATCGTTTCACCCCCCCGTCCGGAATAATCGTCAATTTCATATGCGTAAACACCCTCTCGTTATGGTCAAAGAGATTCCGAAAATCAAATTCCCTATCCGGCCCTAATCCTTCCTGCACACCCACAACTTCCATCCATCTCCCATCCCCGCCTCCCAAAACCTCCTCTCCCACAGCATCCATTCCCTCAACGTTCACCCCCTTCGGGTAGTTCCCTCGAAAATGCATCGTATCCACCACTACCCTCTTCACCCTCCCCCTTGCCCCTAATCTCACAATCACCCAATCTTCATGGCCCTTTTCACGACTCCTCCTCGTCTCCCACCCGTCACCCATATCCACGCCCCTTCCAGGCAGCAACAAATTTCCCTTCTTCCCATAGTGCTCATCCGAGCACGCTACTGCCACACCACCCATAATTGCCGCGCTGAGCTCAATCTCCTCGTTCTTGTCTTCCGGGAACACCGGGATAGCTTCGCCATAGAGTCGGAAGCGTGCGATACCACCATCAGGGTACATGCAGAGCCTCACGTGTGTGACTTCCCCTCCCCTTTCCACTTTCCACGCTTGTCGCCTAGAAGGTCCACACTCCCTTATCCCTAGCTGCTCTCCATTTTGCCACTCCTCGTCTTTCAAACTCTTGACTTTCTCATCAGCACTCTCCCCAGTGATGAACACTCCCTGCACAGCTACTGCTTCCGCATGATTCCCGTCAAAGAACGTCGTATCAATTTCGACACCTTTCAGTTTTCCACTCGCTACCCCTAGCCGGATGATTACCCAGTCGAAGGGAGAAGGGTTATGTCGACGCGTCTCCCAGCCATCGTACCAAGCGCCGGTGGGGACGAAGTAGCCGGGGCGATGGATTGGAGGGGCTGGGGTTATAAGATTATTGGCTGAAGCAAAGAATTCGTCTGAGAAGGCAAGGATTTGCGATCCGAGGGGCCGAGAGATGAGGTCTGTTGCGGGCACTTGGTCAGCAGTAGTGGTGGGGTTCGGAGGGGGCGGGTGATGAGGGGAGGGGAAGGACCGCGGAGGGCTGGAAGGGAAGGGAGGGGTTACCGATGTAAGCGGAAAACGTAGAGTCGATAAGATGGGTAGGGATGGAGTCTGTAACTGTAGGCGGGGTTTGAGTGTCTTGAATAATTTCGGGAGACAGTGCTTGGATCTCCATGATGTGGCAATGAGGTTTTACAGGGTACGACTATTGCGACAATCAATCTTTATACTAGCGCTTACCCGCTCTGGCTGCTGTGATTTACGCACAATGAATCTAACAGAGGTGAAAGCTTAGAATTCACCGGACATTGATATTCTATGGAACCGTTAGTATTGCAATCCATCAGATACTATATCGCAAATGGGGGCAGCCTCCTGTCGGCAGCCTCAGTTCGGCAATAAACCATAGCCTCCGTCTAACGCCAGCGCCAAGCGCGATGCAGCTCATCCCATCATACATTTTCATTCGTCATCGGCCTGAATATCCCAACTCTTCCTCTCAAAGGTATTCCCGTTACCACTAATATCTAGCTTGGTCAAGAACTCCTGTGGCACCGTGGGTATGTACTTCCTCTCCCGCTCTCTGTCCAGCCCACCGTAGCCAGCACCGTAGCTGATCCTCATGTCGACGGCTGTGGGTAAATGAAATGGAAGCATATGTGCAGGATCCAATAGAAGGCTGTCGGAGACAGTCTCCTCTTCATCGGGCTGATGTATTCCATTGAAGCCTTCACTGTGGCTCACGGATGACGCCGAGAGCGGAGGGTCATCAGCTACATTTGCTTTCTGCGGAGGAGTCTTGGGGGGCGCTGTTGCTGTGTTCGCTGCGCTCGCTACATGAGACATTGAGTCACGAGCTCTCCGTGCCATCTCTGACCGCTTCTTGCTCTCTATTTGTAGGTCCATCAAGCGCTTTCGGGCTATCTTCGGCAAAACCTTCTCTTCCTTCTCGTACCTGTAGTTACTGCTAGAGTGGAGAAGCTGTTGCGGAGAGAGGCGCGTAAATTGCTTGAGTGTGTTTTCTAACGACTCCAAAGAATCAGGTTTATCACCCAACATGGAGAAACACTGAAGCCACTGGAGCAACTGAGTGACTGGCGTAAAATGCTTACGCGCTGCATCCACAGTGGTTTCGCCTGTACACGTAAGAGATCCATCCTCGTAATGTTCAGGCGTTCGGTTGTTCGTTCGTGCCCAGTCCTCTAAAGTCGAGATGTTCATGCGAATTTGCATTGCCTTTGACCTCGCGAGATAGGCCTTGTTGGAAAGGATGTGATTGAAAAGCTCGGCGCCTATCCAATAAAAAAGTTGCGCTACGATTTGTGATGCTATTACTGAGTGTATGTCATAAAGATCGAGAACAAATAATGTGGAAGAAAGTAGTGAAGTGACATTTCTCGGTGACGGCTGGGCTTTCTTGTTAGGTGGTGGAGGCTTGTAATTGACAGGCTCTGGTGCTTGAACTTTGTTCTTGCGGAACATTTTCCACTCGCCTGCGAACTCCAAATTGTCAAAGGGAATAGTTTCATGATCGAGTATTGCCGCGTCAAGAACCTTATCCATTCTTCTTTCGGCGTCTCTTATTATCAAGATGAAGATCTCGTTGATCAATTCTACAAGCTGTACTTGAAACTCAATTGTGGCTTCCGCAAGACCTGGGTCTTTCTTCAGGTAATGCAAAAGTAGAGTAGCGTTCGATATCCAGAATGCAAGCACAGTCATATCCCATTGGTGCCGCTCCACCTTCATATTTATCTTGTCCATCGCTGTGTCCAATAAAGTTGCAAGTAGATCAGGAGTTCCGTGATAGTGAGCATATCTTGCGCTTAGAAATAACACATTGGCGGGGACCGGCTTCTGCGATGGCGATCTTTGGGGCGTCATGCTAGTGATAATGACATCTAGGATACGATTGAGCTGATTTTCTTGAAACACGAACATTTGATCGTGCTGGCATTTATTCCAGACAAATTCTTGCTGATCATCCAGTTCTTCTGGTGACTGGTTCTTGTTAGCATTGCACTGCAGCAAAGACTGCGAGATTCCCTGACTGACCTCAGGGCGCTCGTCCAAGCCCAGACTAGAAAGGTCAACCTCAAGGTTCATAGAACTCTCCATCATCATGCGTCTCTTGGTCTCGAGCTCTTCCATTTCGCGCTCGAACCTGTCCTGAGAAAATGCATTATCGTAAAAGTCTTCGCCCACACCAGCGTCCCCTATATGGTGCCCATTCTGGTTGAGGAAGGCTGACATCTCACTGTTCGGGGCAGCAAAATCTGAAGCTGTCCGACCTGAAGAGGACTTGATTGTGGGGGAAGCCCCGCGGTCGAGTAAAAGTTTGGCGATGTCTTTGTGCCGGTTAGTTATAGCCCACATCAGGGAAGTCCATTGGTTTCTTCGATCTTGACGATCGACATTGGCGCCTGCTTCAAGCAAGGCTAGAACTACGTCCTCGTGGCCCTACGATAGATATTAATACCACGGTTCTTAAACCGCTCAAGGTAATACCTACAAAACAACTAGCATATATTAATGGTGCTGTTCCTTCCTCATCCGGAGCATTGACGTCGATGTACTTGCTCGCTGTACCATGCAGTAAACTTTCTACTCGCTCCACGTCTCCATTACTTGCTGCGTTCTGCAGTGACTTTTGAAGTAAGGCCCTTTTCTGGTCCTCTGTCAACTTTCCGTCCCTGGCAATCGAATCTTCATTTCCAGCAGCGAACCGGTCTTCACGATGAGCAGCTTGAGCAGCTAGCATCTCCATCAATCTGTTATCACTATCGTCCAATCTCTGCGTAGTACTGCCCTCATCGTCGTTATCATCTTGCAATGAAAGATTGAATTTGAGAGGTTGTGCGGGCATTGGGCTTGTGAGGAATTGCGACTGGCCTGAAGACCAGGGTCAGTCCATTCTCCACTTTGCAGTAGTCTTGTATATTTGTGAGAGGCTCACTTCATACCTTGCCAGGCATCATACATCTCGGTTTCTACCCCATAATTTCGAACAGGTTGTCGGTCATCGAGAGATCTTGGCAAATCGGGTGGCAGTACCCTTGGCGAGGTGGCCTCAGCATCGACAAAGTCATCGCTACCCTCCGAAGGGGTTGCTTCAGGTTCCATCATAGGGCGACTGCATGAATGCTTTCTCTAGGAAATCGTTCGGTTTAGACTGCCTGCAATTCCGACATCTCCGAGATATATTCGGACTCGAATATGTGTTCCTTTAAGTGGGCTAAGTAGGCTTCTTTATATGGCTTTGTACGCTCGCCGATGGTGTCTGCTTTGGTGAGCTAGATACTTAACAAGCACCGGAGAGGCATGTAGCTAAGGTAGCTGTTGGTAATGGTCGGAGGTTGGGAGCCGTTTCTCCGTCTTTAGCGCGTTCTGCGTTTACGCACCCTTCCATGACCTCGACATTTCATAGGTCTTGTTCTTTCGAGGTATCCTTCCAGCACTGTGTCGGGGACTTCCCACCGAAGCTGTACATATATCTAAGCTTATACTAACATGTATTGATCCGCCATTCTTCCCTTCTATCTGTCAATCCTAGATTGTGTTTATCATTTTGTAAACTTCCTTACTTTTATATCAAGCTTCATAAAACAGCGAAGTCTCGCACAATGAGCTCTCCCGGACCCTCCAATGGGGCCCTGAAGGAAGCTCATACAGGATACGAGCATGCTAGACGTAATTTCCCAAAACCCCATATGCACAGCAAGGAGCCGACTTCTGCGCAGGACAATGAGGAGGCCCCATTGCTAGCTGACGATGCCCCTAACGAAGGCTTCGAAGCAAATGCCGATGAAGAATCTTCTGCTAGACGGCTGGCAAAGAAGCAGGGAAGGGCCAGGAAACGGGTTCAGAAGGCTGGACATTGGCTATGGAGTAATAAGATGATCTTGGCCATTACGCTTCTGCTGATCGGTGGAGTCATTGCTCTTATTGTCTACTTTACAGGTATGTGTGACCCATTGGATCTACTTCTATTCAGCTCAAGATGTTGTAGTTGGTTACCGCCGAGGACCACCGTCTAAGCCTGCCACTATTTGTATCACTCCTGCTTGTGTCGTTGCTGCCTCCGAGATTATACAAAACATGTCACCAAGATATCATAAAATCGATCCGTGTAGCAATTTCGACAAGTTTGTTTGTGAGGGCTGGAAAGAAAAGCACGATCTCCGTGCGGATCAGGAGAGCTCATTCACTGGGACGATCATGCAAGAAAACTCACAGCAGGTACTACGTCATGTCCTTGAATCACCATATTCCGATGTTGCTCTTCAAGTTGACTCTCTGGCCGACGATCCTGAGGCAGAAAAAGCTATATTCGATAAGCTCAAGGGTGCTTACGATGGCTGTATGGACTTGCAAAGGATTCAAAAGATTGGCTCAGGCCCATTACTCGACATCCTAAGCAAGATTCAGGAGCTGTTTCCAGCTTCAAGACCTCATGAAAGTTCTCAACCTTTTCCAAGTCTAAGAACTCAGCAACAGAAGGGGCTACTTTTCAATGGAGAAAATCAGCTGTCGAAAACAGTGTCGTACCTAACAACTATAGGGATTAATGCTATAGTGTCGTTCAGTATCGGAGCCGATGATCGGGACCCCGATTCTGTGGTGCTTTCCCTGACAGCTCCACGTCAACCGGGCTTACCATCGAAAGAGTACTACAAAGACGCAAAGCTAGTCAAAACTTATGGCGAGGTTATTGGACAGGTGCTAGAAGGGCTTCTTCATGAAGCGTATCCGAACTCTACGCTACGCGAATCGAAACCGAGTCGAATATTCGCACGAAGTGAGGACCTCGTGGAAGCCGTTATAGACTTTGAGACGAAGCTCGCCCGGGCAACTCCAGACACAGAAGATGCTGAAGATGTCGTCAAGTACTACAACCCCCGGACCGTTGAGGAAACTAGCTCGCTGTTCCCTCAGCTTTCGGTCCAGTACGTTATTTCGGTATTGGCACCCTCCGACTACAAGCCTGACAGGATCATTGTTGGTTCGCCTTCGTACCTCAAGTTAGCTTCTGAAATCTTTCGAAATGCCAAGCCAGAAACCATCCAAGCTTATTTCGTATGGAAAGCCGTTCAGGCGTATGTTAACAAAGTCGAAGACGATGCGCTGAAACCGTTGTTACGTTTCAATAACCAACTAGGTGGTAAAGCCCCAGATGCGTCCGAAGAGCGATGGAGGACGTGCGTCAAGGTAGCCGACAACTCGCTTGGCTGGATTCTCAGCAAATTCTTCATAAAGAAGGCATTCTCGGAAGAAGCGAAGGACTTTGGCGACCATATAGTGTCAGACATCAAGGAACAGTTCATCAAGAAGCTCAAGGCAGCAGAATGGATGACTAAGGATGTTAGGACTCTCGGTGTCGAAAAGGTGCACAATATTGTGCAGAAAATCGGGTACCCCACAAAAAGCCCCGACGTACACGACTCCATTGCACTCGAGAAGTACTACGCAGCCGTCAACATTTCCAGCTCAACGTTCTTCGAGAACGCCGTCTCTGTCGCTAAGTTTGACACAAGTCTCGAATGGTCCGCATTGGGCAAGCCTACAGATCGAGCAAAATGGGGCATGACTGCCCCAACTGTAAATGCGTACTACAACCCTGCCGGCAACGAAATAGTATTCCCTGCTGGTATCATGCAAGCACCTGTGTTCTACGACCCGAGCATACCTCAATATCTGAGCTACGGCGCGTTTGGGTCTGTCAGCGGTCACGAGCTCTCACATGCTTTTGATTCAACTGGAAGACATTATGATCAGACGGGCAATTTCACGGAGTGGTGGAACAATAACACTATACAAGCTTTCAAGGAGAAGGCGCAGTGCTTTATCGATCAGTACCATGAGTTTACAGTACCGGGTCCCAACAACGAGGTTCTGCATGTTAATGGACGGCTTACCCTTGGCGAGAACATCGCCGACGCGGGAGGACTGAGCGCTTCGTTCCAGGCATGGAAGCAGCTTGACAAACAAAAGCCGGCCCAGCTGCTGCCTGGGCTTCAGGATTTTACCAAGGAGCAGCTTTTTTTCATCTCGTACTCAAATTGGTGGTGTGGCAAGACTAGGAAAGAAGCAGCCATAAATGGGATCTACCGGGATCCTCACGCACCCAATTGGGCTAGAATCATCGTGAGTTCAAATCTACCTGATACGGGCTATAGATCTGATTAATTAACACCTCATTTAGGGCACGATGGCGAATTCACGCGACTTCAGGGAGAGCTTCAATTGTCCAAAGAAAGAGCCGACGTGCGAGCTGTGGTGATCTTACCCAAAAATCCCAGCCTTGATGGTGTTCCGTGTCATGGTTTTCTTGGTTGTACTGCTTCAGCTCCTTTACTCTTATGGTTTGACACGTACATATAGTGAACTTGGCCATCAGTATATACTATAGCGGTCTTGCTTTGTCATGATAGAATGTTAATACGGTCGTGTAAAAATTAGTATGGAAGCTGTGTTCTTTGAGCCTGAGGGCTGGAGCGGGAAGAAAGCATAATAGTAGAAGAGTGGTAAGAAAACACATCAAGCGATTGCTCTCCCTGAACCTTGAATCCATCCTGAACGCCCAATTAAAAGCAAAGATCCTCAGAAATGAGAAACCTGTATGTCTTCTCCCATTCAATGAAAGCTTACAGGATTAAAGGAATCTTAGTACAAACAAACATAGACTTAACAATAGAACACCCTAATCGAGAGTAAGGGGATATCAACTTGACACTATACCAAAAAAGGCAGGAAACAGAATCGTCTCTACAATTTTATGAAAACATCTGCCTCTTTTGTGACAAGAGACTTTCGTCAGAACCTACAATAGAGGCGCCAGTAAATCCTTCCTAGCTTTGCCTTACAATACAAAGTGAGGAGACAAGGTCCTGCGGGTTTGTCATGGGAAGACTTTTCTAGGAGTATGCTAAGTGGACTCGAGGACTATATTTGAGAGGACAGGGACGAGGGGGTACAGAACGACAGCAAGATAGTCGAGGACTCAGGCAGAAATTTCAATGTAGGTCCCAAAACAACGATATCTCCAATCAGAAATGAGGCTCTAGGAATATCAAATCTCTCGTCTACATTGTGAATTTTCGAATTGAGAGCTCAACACCTACAACAACAACATCAAGCATTCTGAACCGAAAACAAAGATCTGAAGTAACTACCTTCCGGCTACCGTTCTTCTGCTCCAACACGCAAAACAAATCTGATCACGTGGTGTGAATCTTGTGAAAGTAGGTAAAGACATCAATATTCAAAGTCAATGAGTGAAGATACTAGATAGTAGAAGGAGCGCATAGAAGAAGCAGCTCGGTCAGTGGGGCTGAACGTTATTGCCGCCTTGACATTGGGCATGACGCCCTGGCGCCTCTGGTGCCTCATCGCACCACCGCCAGTAAACCCCGAAAAGAACCTCTTTTCCCTAGGCACGATGATCAATCTCCAAGCCGCGCTCCTATCCCGAATTCAGCAGTCTCTGGGCCTACGCCTCCCGCAGCGCCTCAGCCACCAACCACCACCACACCATCCCCTAAACTGACCCACCCCGACTTCAACGCCTCCAACCCAATTCCCCCAGTTCACAGCGTTAACCTCCCGCTTCTTCCGCTGGCGCTACCCCTACGGGCTACGGCGCGCGTTTCCCTGATTTCGTCTTTGATGGTATCCCTGATTTCGACTTGTTGCTTGGGGATCTGGGGTTGAAGGGGTGGGGGTGGTTTGGGGAGGTGTTCTGGGGGGGCAATTGTAGGCAGGGTGATAATAAGGGGTTGGTGGGCGAGTGGAGGACGAAGTAGTGGGGTAAAGAGGCGGAGGGCGGAGTGGAGGGAGGGCGGAACGGGAGTAGGGGGTGGGTTTGGCGGAGGTAGAATGGATTTAAACGCGTGGTAGATGATTGTGAAGACTCAGACAAGAATCTCAAGTTGTTCATGGGTCAATGTAGGCCCAAGCTCAGCTTGTGGTCTTAGCAGATCCCCGCCAGACCTCGACGATGTCTTGGAAAGTGACATGACAGGATGACGATATAGTAGATAGGAAGGACATCAAGCTTTGATCATAACTAGTATGGTGTAGGTATGTTGATGGCGTAAAGTCTTGATCGTTATAAAGGAGATAACGAGGCGAAACCTGAATAGAAAATTTCATCGAAACAGCCAAAACTGTCCGCCATCAGAATTGCATACCAAGAATCTTGCAACAAGTTCCGCAAATTTATATAGTGCTGGGTTCGAGAGGCAATGTCTGCTCAAGATATGTGAACAGGAGTTGAGAAGAGAGTGTAATGGAATTTTTGGGCGTGCTGTTTGGCTCGCTAAGTCGGGAATGGGTGGGTTGCGTGGTGGGTGTGGAGTATGCGGGAGGGCAAATAGAATAGGAGATCGGACATGGAAGGACGGATGTAGAGACTAGAGATGTGTATAGACTTGAAAGTTAGGAGATAACATTTTCAACGCCAACGTGAACCACGTCAACCAAATACCAATCACACCTCCCAAAACGCCATCCATGCAAATACGCATGCGCTTCACATTGTCAATCTGCCGTTTCCTCCCCATTCCACGAACGAAACCCTCATCACCCCTACAACCCCATCTTCTGCTTCTTAACTCTCGGCAACACCCCAATGAGCGTAATCACCGCAGCCACAATCACCGCCCACAGCTGGATATGCAGCGTCGACTTGTTGTAGTCCGTCTGCGTCGCTGCGGCCACGGTGGCGAAGGCCATGACCAGGAGCAGGTAGCCACTCATGCGGTGGTATTTGTATATGGCCTTTGCATTGGCCACGCTGCCGTAGAGACCAGGGACATAGTATTGTGTGATTCCTACTAGTGCCTGTATGACGAAGAGGATGTACGTGATGAGCCCCATGATGGCGTGCGGCGAGACAAAATGGTCGTGGTCGCCGGATATTTTGTTGTACTCGACAATCACTAGCCCAGCGAGCAGGGAGAGGATACTGGTGAGATTGAGAACGGCGTGGATGTTTGTGCCCTGGTGTTTTTGCTTGGAGGAGTGGGTTGGTTGGAGGACGAGGATGGCTTGGGTGGTTAAGAGGATGCCGGCGGAGTTAAGGAGCGGGTGCGAGGAGAAGAGGATGAGGGGGTGGAGGAAGATGCTGGCCCAGACGGTAGCGGTGAGCTGTGGGGTTGGGGTTAGTTGGGGTTGTTTGGGTGGAGGAGGGAGGGACGAACGATCCAGATGCCGGCTTGAGCTATTATTGCGGTGCCTGTGTTTTCGCAGTCAGTAATTGTTTGTCTTGTCTGTTGAGCTGAGTGGGACAAGGCTGACCGATGAAAAAGTTGAATTGTATTCCCTTGCCATCCTGCTGTGAGGCATCTCCGGCTCTTCCCAGTAGAGGCTCGTCTTCACCTCTTCCTTCTGCTACTGGGTTATCCTGTGGTATACCTGTTGCTGAAGCCATTCTTTCTCATGAAACTCAAGAACCTGGGGATATCAACAGATGTGAGACAATGTAGGACAGATGTCAAGCGGGGGTCGTTCGGATGGTGAAATAGATATCACGATGGACTAAAAGTACAGGGGGAGCTTTGACCTATCAGAATCCAGCTTCTAGATGGTCATGTGCTTTATGTAAGGAGGTATTTAGCCCTACAGTACCATAGGCGAACCCCGTTAGTTCCTAGGCGACCATCACCTAAGTTTAGGGGACAAACCATCTAAATTCTAGTCATGAAAGCCATTATCGCCCCCCGGAATCGGCTATGGTAGGGCTACATACATAATGAAAACCATATTGAGAGTAGGGCCGTGGCTTGTAAGGCAAGCTCCTTGGATTAGTCCTATACCTACTTTAATCTTTGGTCCTATTATTTGGGTCATTGAGGTACTCGTTTTGAACTGTGGTGGGTTTTCACTTTCTATAAGTAGCTTGACATCACATGTCAGTTGTGCATATCTCGCCCTCCAGGACTCTTGGGTTCAACAGGTCTCCTCTGCTATGCTTTGCATAGGGCTATAATGATGTGAGAGGCGGTACGGAGCCAGGCACCACCCCGGCGACAACTTACTAGTAATCCTCAGTGCCTTGTAGCACTCTGCGTTGGCTCCCATCGATGCGGTGACTAGAAAATTAGCCAAGCCCCTGAAACGTCAGAGAGAGCGCAGATTGAAGAGCGAAAGTAGACATCGAAGGAAATCAGTCAGTGAAACCGAGGAATCGTATTGATCATGTTGCGTAGAGATCATAGCAGCATCTCTCAATCTTAGAATCTTATGATGATTCAAAACCAACTCTCTCATTCTTCCGCTTCCTGACTTTTACCCCTATCTTCTTGATCACGATAGATTCCCAAAATCATGTCTGCGGCTCGTTCGGTGTCGGACGTCGACGTTGGAAGATGATGCCCATTCTGGAACTCGAAGACTGTAGCAGTCTCGGGATTGAAACAGCGCGCAAGCAGCCTGCTGCCGCGTAGATGGGGATCCTGATTACCATGTGTGTGTACGCTTGGCAGGTTGATATGAAGATCGTAGATCTCTTTCCACTCGGTCCGCTCTGTGTCGAGGGTTGGGCGTAAAGTAGGTGATGGACCCTCGACCAGAGTTCAAGCAGGATAGGTCCTATCGACGCAAAGTGCGAAGCGGAACTCCTGCCCTTCGATTTTCCCTCTTTCTTGTTGCTCTAGCGGGATCCAAGCCGCCAGTCCAGCGCCTTGAGAGAAGCCAATCACCAAACAAAAGTTCCCCCTCTTCTTTCGGAGTTTTCTATAAGACTTGTCGCACTTCAGTATCATTCCGCCCTTCGGTTTTTACCCATCGCCAGGAAGGCCGCAGCCTTCGAAAAAGGGCATAGCGCCTGGTCCAGGTATGGTCCTAGACAAAGCGAAAACGCTGGCGAAGGGCATGTTGGAGCTTCTGAGTCTGCATCGAAAAGATCTTGGCTGAAGTGTCCCCGCCATGGAGGCAGAGGACACGGGGAAGGTATACGCTGTGGGAGCCCATACATTGCCAAGCTTCTTGGGCTTCTCTCCTATACTTACATAACGCTCCCTCGCGCTTTATTTCAAGTGACGGAAACATGTACGATCAAGCCGGATGTAGAGATCGAAGTGATAATTAGGCTTCATCTTCGAAAGCTTCGAGGAAGCTCAAAGTGATGAGGAATCTCCTGACAAGGGTCTCCAATCGCTGATTCTTACTACTTGAGACCAGGGGCAGAAATTCTTTGAGCTTTCACAATGCTTCCGTCTGAAATTGTTCCGCTTGATTTCTATAGAACAGAGTCTTCATCCTTGGGTGTGAACATTCCGAAGGATGTATTAAAGGACTCTCCATTTAGCTGAGAGATAAGGAAGTCCGGCGTCATTGTTCACTATTGATAATATTGTTATTCGCAATGATTCAACAAGACCTCGAGCGAGACCGTTCATGTATAAGAAAGTATGATAGAAAGCTCACTACCTTATTATTTCCATGCTTGTACGACGAAAACGTGCAGAAGTACGGATTACCGTAGAGTAGGTCGTGGGGTGCAGGTGTGCCCATCCCGGCTCTTCAACGGAGCATTAGTAAGTGCATAACGATTTAAGGCGAACCGAATTGAAGGTTCATCAACGACCACAACTAACGCTCGGAAACCAGCAAAAGCGCCGGGAACAACATCTTGCTCTTTCGAAATGAGCCAATGACCACAGTACCTTGTCGTCCTACTCAACGGAGCAGCGAAGGTGCTTCGTGTAGCCGAAGGGCTGTTTGAACGTTTTCTTCTTGCCCCACTCCGTCGGTGAGAAAGCCCGTTGAAAAGATGCAACGACAAACACAAACCGGGATTAGAGCATGACAGCGCATCCGACATAAGATCCTTTCTGACATTGGCTTTCAATGCATCGGCTCTTATGCCGTGTCTGACAGTCGTCATTGCATAGCGCCAGGCTTCCTATCAGACCAATGCACCACATTGCAAAGGATCGCCTGCTTCGTGGCAATGGAACCAACGGTAATCACCCAACCGCATCTAATGACCACGAGCCAGCCTTTCTACCATAGAAGCATGCCAATCGCACCAATAGCCGCCTTTGGCACCAGCTGGACCGGTCTGACTTTTTCAAACAGCAAGGGATTTGGTGGAGGTTTTAACTTCATGGAGGGTCACCAAACCCTATCAGACGATTGAGCCAGGACAAGGGAATGAGGAAACTCAGGCTAGTTGGGCCAAAGATTTCACTTTTCATGAGTCAATGCGGGGTCGATGGGTTTATCAATCGGCTTGTGAGTGATGAAGGTATCAATGCTTCCCCCATCGGCCGATGGGAAGTGCCTCGAGAGAGGTATAAAAGGGAGGTTAGAGACCGGTCTTCGTAGATTCCTTTCTTCTTCCTTCCTTATCTCATCCGGATTTACTCTTTTCACCCCTTCAGCAAACTTGATCTCGCTTCATTCCCGTTCCACCGTGCTTGCTTCCGAGCCTTACTTCTGTCTACATTCCGTCTCCACTTGAAGCCTTAGCTCATAATCTCATTGTCGTTTGCCTCAAACACAATCAACGCTATCCTCAATCAATCATCAACATGCCCTCCACTCAAACCGTCAACCGAGCCTCACCCCCTTCCCTTCCTCTCGCCATGCCAGGGAAGTCACCTAACTACACCGCTCCCGCCTACCCAGCGCCATACGGCCGCGTCCCAAACTCACCGCCACAACCTGGCTCGAGCGTCAATACTTCCGCAGTTCCATCTTTGACCAGTGGCAGCTACGCAGGCAGTGACGCCAGCTCGAACGGCGGCGCCTTAGGAGTCGACCTTGTTGAGATGCTCAATGACCGTCTTAGCAACGCCGTAAACCCGCTGCCATTGGACAGGAGTCTAGCTCAGCAGGCACAAACGTGAGTAATTCGTCCCCCCTTTTTGCTACATTCAGCAGGCGGCGGGCAATGTACGCAATGTATCGCATTCTATCGTACTAACAAACCTAGATCTGGCGCACTAAACGCCAAACATCGCGAGCTACTAGAATTACAAGCACTTGCACAACGTCGTCTAAAAGGCACACGCGCTAATTTCGCGGATGGCATGAAAGCTGCCAAGGAGGTGAAGAAGGATCTCGACTGGACGCAAAAGCGAGTCTCGTAAGTCGTCACAATTATCATTCACCTGTTCTCATTACGATTCAGCCAAATCGAAGTATTTGAAGTTGACAATTCTGCAGCGCACTCAAAACCAAAGCCGAGCGAAAATACCCGTCACAATATCGAAAAGCCCATGATCGATACCCAAGTCCTGAGAACTAGGAGATTCATCCATTTTATTTCCATCTCGAAATTTCATATTCTCTTCTATTATCTTAGGGTTGGCGTCCAAATCCCGGCGCTGCTCGCCTGTCGTTGCAAAAAAAGCGCTCGCTAGTATTTCGCACGCTTCACCACCCTGCTGGCCTCCCGCTGCTTTTACATATCCTTCTATGGCGCGCGGCTGTCTGACGTTTGGTTCCTTGCGGTAGTCCAGGGGACCTTCTCTCTTCTGATTAGCGGCTTTGCGCGCGGAGAAGGCATGGGTTACCTGCAAAGTGCTCGCTTGGCGTTTGGAGCTTATGGCCTTGTCTTAGACTGCGGATAGCGAGTCTTGCCATCGTGTTTCTAGCTGGTCATGGCTGAATAAGCAATGCTTGCGGGCTTTTACTGCTTCTGTCTCGGTACGAGCCGAGGGACGCATCCTGCTCTGGGTCAAGGAGCTCTCGACTCGCCCCATTTCACGGCCAATGAACTTTGTTTCTGGCACGCACAGCGACCTTGGCTGTGTCTACGACAGCTACTGCAGATCTCTCGCCACCGCACATACGATCCAAATGCACCCCCCAACCACAGGCAATTCATCAGCCACTCCCCTCACATTTCCCCTCCCCTCCCATCCATTAGGTAGCCCAACCCCAGGCTAATGCCATTACCATCACATCACACCGCTCTCCCGCCGTATCCCTTGCCAGTCACCTTACTAATCACCCAGTTTCCCCCAGCCAAAACCCAGCCAGTCCCCTGTCAATAGCCCAGTGTCCTCCAACCAAAAACCTGCCAGTCACCCTCCATAGTCCAGAAACCTCCACCCACTCATCTCACATAGGAGTTCCTGCTCCCGAAAGATCCTAGCCATGAAGCCAAGATCTGATTCGGCCACGGTAAGAGAAGGCAGCAATGTAGATCGCTTAGATGGATAAGCAAGTAAAGCCTTTCACGCCTAGGCGTAAAGACGGCGTCATTCTTTTCTTCGTCTTGAGCCACAGTCACAGGTCAACCAAACGTGCAGGTCGATACGAGTAACCCTCCTCCAAACCCTGCTTAGCCCCATTCATCCAAGCTGCGGAATCACTTTTGGGAAGTAGCAATCTCACTCCCTGCCCCCTTCGTCCTCCTTCCCACAAACCCACCACCCACCATCCTTCTCTGTCCTCCTCCACTCATCTTAACCACTTAAGCCCCACCCCCTCACCCTCTCACCCCACCAACCCTCTCCAAGGATCCTCCACAAAACTCCCATCATAATACGCCACATCCCCATTCTCATCCCTGACGCCCTTCCTTAGCGCTCTCCAATCGTGAGCTTCTTTCCCCGCTCGTTCTCTCTGGGTTACTGCGTCACCTCCCTGGGATGCTGCGTCACCTCCCTGGGCTACCGTGTCTCCTCCATGGGCCACCACTCCGGTTCCGGAATCGTGACCTAGCGGCTGCGAGGAAGTGCGTATAGGATGCGTGTGGTGCGGAGTAGAGGGTGGGGGTTTGGGAGGTAGGGTTGCTGAGACGGGGGCGATGCCCAGACGCTTTAGCGCGGCTGTTCTAAGTTGTTCTAATGCTCTCTCGTCGTCTTGCTCTTCCTCCCCTTCATCCCCTGGGTGTTCCTCCCCCGCATCGCCCGCATTCCTAGCAACCCGCGTACCCCCCTCCTCCCTTCGTCTTCCTAGAGGAATACTATTCCCGCCCGTGCCCCCGCCCTCGATATCCTGGTGTAATTTCCGTCTCTTGGGCGGGTTGGGAGGGGCGCCGAAGGTGCTGAAGCCCATGGTTTGAGCTAGATCTTGGGAGGGGGATTGTGGGGGAGAGGAGGTGGCGGAGGCGGAGGCGGAGGCGGAGGAGGGAACCGGGGCGGACATAATTGGGTTGGAAGCGGGTGGGGCGTTGGGAGATTGGTGCGGGAGTCTTGGTGGGAGAAAAGGGGGTGCTGTGGGGTGGTGGGGTGGGGACAGTTTGTGGAGGAGCGTAAAGAGCGTAAAAGGTGATGGTGGAAAGGCCCTCGCGAAAGAAAATCCAGAGACTATCGGGTATCGACTTGATTGAAGTATTGAGCTCGATCTACGATAGCAACATATTTACCAAATTGACCTATGGAAAAGTCGATTGGTTGAAATTGATACTGAATGCTTTAGATATCGATATCTCTATCTTGAATCCGTTCTACCCCCCAAATCCCATCTGCGCCACTGCTCTCGCAATTACATTCGCGAATCTACCTTCCCTATCCCTGTCCTGCTTCGCCGTTTCTATACCCATTAGAATTTTCTTGATCCCCACCCCGACAGTTTCACGCCTCGTCAACTCCTGCAGCTCCCTGATTGCACGCTCCGGTTCCTCAAAAACCCCCGAATGCTTCAGGATATGGGAAAGCTCGGTATGTGTGCTTACGTTCGGTACTGCGATGTCGGAGTCGAATGCGGTGAAGAGATCGAGTTGCTGTAGGACGGAGCGCTCGCCGGTTGTGGCAAGTACGAGGAGTCTCCTGCCTTTGGGTGGTTCCTTTTTTAGGAGAACCATTAGGGCTTGCAGAACGGCGTTGCTAAATCTGGGGCCGATGGGCACCCATTCGACTATACGTTCGATGTTGTCAATGAGAACAACGCTCAGAGGGCTTTTGTATGCGTCATCGAAGATTCGGCGCATATGCTCAATCTTCATGGACTCGTTGAACCCTATCATATTATCCGCACTGATCATTTTGATAAAGGGGTAGTTGCTGTCCAACGCGACCTTGGCGGCCAGCGCCGTCTTCCCACTTCCGGGGGGACCGTGCATTATAGCGCTGAAGAGGGGGGTTGAATCAGGTTCCTGGACCTGCTGGACGATGAGACTCGCCTCATTGAGAATGTTGTCGATGGAGGGGGAGAAATGGATAATTCCACCACGTAGGCAGCGTTGCATCTCGTCTTCCGAGACTCCGAACGCGGGTTTGACATCGTCAAAGGCGTGCTCGAAGTCGTCACGATTTACTGTAATTTTGTCGACATCGTCGGCGACTCCGGCGACTGTGCCAACCTTGACATGTCGATTTAAGGCAAACGAAGTTGCTGATCTTACCAGACCGCTGATCTCAGCCCCGCTAAAGTTCTTGGTCGTATGAGCAAGTTCTTCGATACTAACATCCGGGTCTAAGTTCCCAGCTTCTCGCATTTTGGCTGTGTGAATATTCAATATTTGGATTCGTCCATTTTCGTCCGGCAACGAAATCTCCATGTGAACCTCCAGCCGGCCAGGTCGTAAGAGGGCATCGTCGATCATATCTTTTCGATTTGTCATACCTATGAGTAGAATATTGTTGAGTTGATCGACACCATCAAGTTTGGATAGAAGCTGGTTGACAACACTGTCCCCTACGCCAGTTCCGCCTCCTGCTCCGCTCCCTCTCTGTTTGCATACAGCGTCAAGCTCGTCGAAGATAATGATGTGAAGACCGCTCTCGTCCCCTTTCTCCTTGTACTCCTTCTCCGCATCCGCGAAGAGTTTTCGAATATTTTCTTCTGATTGACCAACGTACTTATTCAGTACCTCAGGTCCGTTGATTACCTTCGGTTCCCGGGCGTTCAGCATCTTTCCAATTCTTCTAGCTATCAAAGTTTTTCCCGTGCCTGGAGGACCAAACAATAGTATACCCTTGACATGCTGGATGCCAAGCTTCTCGATCAATCCTGGGGGAAAGATACGAGAAGCGAACGCTCTTCGAAATATAGCACTGAATTCTTTATCGAGACCACCGATGCCCATATCCTCGAATTTGAAGTTGGGCTGTATTATGGCATTTGCAGCTGGTCTTCGATTCGAGGCCCTCAAATTTATTCCAGACTTAGCGTCCTTAAAGAAGTTCATCAAGGAGTGCCGTGTGAGTATACCACGTACTCGTGGGTCTGAAGATGTTGGTTCAGCCCCTGCTGAAGACTTGTCCATGGAAAGGTCCACAAGCTGAACGGTCCTTACAACAACGAGAAGGGGGAGACTCTTGAAATCCATAATAAGTCTTTGGTTCGGAGCAAATATTTGGTTTTCAAAATTCTGTGGAATGTTAGTCGCAGTAACATAGGGATAGTGCAAGTATAGTACCCTAGTAAAATGTTGTGCAAGCTCATCTTGGTCGAACGGTGTTTCTGTCGTCTTCCTCCCTGCGAAGCTGACTTCTGCATCTAATGACCCAAGATATCGGTGTCCGCCTTCTTGAAAGGGATCGTACAGCTGGACTTGCACAGTGTCCATAAGACTTATAGAAGCCCACGTCCTCTGAGGATCTGAAAGACTGAGTTGCCCTGGGGGAAAGCCATCAAATGGCCTCGCCGTGAGGACGTAGGAATCGTTAAGCAAAATATAGAAGTCCGATCCATCACGTGAAGGAGGAAAGTCGAAGGGCGAGACAGCGACTCTGATAGAGCGTCAGTCACTGCGCGCGCCTTCAGAGACGTTATCCAGGGATTTATACAAATTCCCAAAGATAAATTGGTTTCCTGGACTCTTTGCAGGCCTTAGCTGCCACGTTTGCCCTGCTGCCCCTGGTCGAGGCTCTCCACCACTACGACTGGGTTCGGAATAGCCTCGAGGGTACTCCTGCTTCTCTTGCGGTGGTCCATCGAAAGGAGGCCTCTCGTTTCCGGGTGTGGGGCGACCATATTGTGGAGGAGCTCCGTATCGATCCGGTCCTCCCGGAGGTATGCGACTGTAGGGCCCTGATGCAGGTGACTGTGAAGAAGGTTGGCGGGGAGGGGCCGGTCTGGGGTTGCGAGATCCGAACATCTTAGATCCCTAAAAGTGCATGCAGCAGAGTTACATAGCTTAGGCAGTGGAATCCCTTATAAGGTAGGTTGTTAGTAAACAGGCAGTCAATTTAACGTATGATAGTGTAATCCAGGTGGTTCATAACGAGGACATGTACGGAATACAACGTAAACTGAATGATGCATGAAAGCTTCAACCTGCAGGGCCTGTCAAAGGCCACTAAGCGCCGGGGAAGGCGTTGCTAGGACATGTGCCCTGGTAATATTACAACCTAGCATGTTTTTTATGTAATTTGGTCAGCCATGAAATTCTAGAGTACAGCCAACTTCCATTTACTCCCTATCTTATTTATTTTTGAAGTATGCTTCTTGCTATAATTGACCCCGAGTCAATGATTATGTTTTCGGGAAAACCCCCTAAGACCATCTCCGTTTGAATATTTTGAATGAGATATTTGGTTACTAGCAATTACATGACTGTCACTTAATTTAACAGTCTGTGCTATTTACAGCGGCTGGTTCTTGTTTACTGAATATTAACAACTCTTTCGACTTGTTGCATCACGTTTCTTTCTCTATTAAAAGCTACAAACCACTTGCATATCGCAGTAGGCTCTATCAAAGAATGTTGGTAGTTGTTAGTAAAACATCTCTATTTTATGTTCGATTAAGTGAGATACCCCTTGTCCCAATGGAGAAGAGCCGCCTTTTACTTCTCCTTTCTATCGTCAGTGCTCCTTGCAAAGACCAGTTCGTCTCGAGTCCAAATGCACGCAACGGCGTATCCAAAAGGTCCCGCAACTGCTGTCAGGACAGTAAATCCAAAGGCTTGTGTTAGGCATCGCCGAAGAGATGTTTTGTTGCGATGCATGTTCAGTAACAGCGCTGACGTCCATATTGCAAAGGCGGCGGAGCCAACAAAAAAGTCATACTGAAGAAGTTGCAATGCACCTGACCCGATAGAGGGCATTTTAGTTGATGCAGATACGGATATGGGCATGAAGACCCTTGAGGCATCGAATGGGTGCTCCGGTTGAAAGAGCCCTGGAAAAAATTCCGAGCTCGCCATTAGGGTAATAGTCGATATGTGAATAGCCCCAGCGAAGAAAAAGAGGACCATGTACACTACTCTTGCTGTACTTATCCACCGCATTTTGGCATCTCCCTGGTGAGTAAGATTCCTGGATGTGATTCCACATCTCGACATCACAGAAGGTATGATTTGTTGCAGCAAGCCAACCCAGATCGGGAAGACCTGCCAGATAGCCATGAACGCTTGTTTCAGATCAAAACCGAGGACTGACGGAGAGGGCAAACCGAGCAAGATTGCAGGAACGATATAGCCAATGAGCATAGAAAGTGGAATGCTAGCAAGTTCCGACACATCAAAGAGGAAATCACTCGATTTGTGAGAGGAAATTGTGGGCGACGTTATAAGATGAGTTGCCATATAGATAGGCATAGTTACTGCGAACGAGAGTTTCTGCATGGCCAAGCCCCAAAATGTGATACTAATGCGATTAGCGTTCGAATAACAGATGCTGATAATAGACTAATCCGTACAATGAAATGATTCTCCAACGGTTGCCATTCCTCAGACCCTCAAGTATTAAGAGACTCCATCCTGCAGCAAGCTGACCTCCAAAGTAGAAGCAGAATAGAGACGCGTTCGGACGAGACCCATCAACCATTTCCCAGAAGAAGAGGGCGAGCACACCCAATTGGGAGTCGACCAGCTCGATACCAGTGTACGAGATTTTTATAGGCTCTTGGGTTCCAGGAAGCAACCGAGGTCCAACATCTCGAATATGTATCATTTGATCAACTGTACCATTGTTCATGAGGAGACTCCATGTCGAATAAAAACCCGCTGCGGAAAGTAAGAGTAGACTTAATGGCACAACGTTGATTGAGAGAGGAGCCATGATGAACGATAAACGATATCCCGACCTGAAGCTGTCGTATATCCAACCTGCTAGCCGTTTAGGAACTCTAAGATATACCTTATATACGCACACAGACACAATCAGTACAAAGACGAAAGGAAGAGAGCGTTGGTTGATTTGTAGCGTGCCTTAGACCTTTAAAGTACCTCGGCTCAGTGGTCGGTAGACGGTAAGGCATGTTTGCCGACATAGCTAGCTTCTTTTGGATAGCTTCCGCGCTTGTAGATGTTGGGGTTTTGATAAGATAGTTGCCTTATCGTGCCACAAGTGCCTACTTTACCTCCCATCATTGAAGACCTAACTGGTAGAATCGCACAATCATCTTCGCTTGAAAGACAGCATTCCTATACCGCCTATTGTGGTTAACACTTCATCATAATGCCTTTGTAAGCGATTCCTACACCTCACCAAGAGATATCCAGCTGACCGATTCCTAGACATCTTCTGGGCAAGAAGTCTTGGAACGTCTACAATGCGGATAACATCGAGAAAGTCAAGCGCGACGAAGCCGCCGCCGCGGCTCGCGAGGAAGCTGAAGAGCAGCACATGCAAGAAGTCGATGCTGAACGACGTATCCAGATCTTGCGAGGCTTACGGGCGGATGCACCACCGTTACAATCCATAGCCGATGAGCAAGAGAAAGCTCTTAGAAATGATCAAGATGAGCCAAGGCGTGAGCGCAAAAGGAAGAGAGTTGCCGGTGAGGATGATACAGCGAGAGACATACGATATGCGCAAGAGGCAAGTGCTGCCATACCGGCCAAGCTCGATTTGCAGCTCAAGACCCCCAAGAGCAGCGATGCGCCATTGACCGATGGCAAGGGTCACATCAATCTCTTTCCAATGGAAGGATCAAGGCAAAACGTGGCGAAGAATGCAGAGGCCGAAGCTGAATCCGCGAGGAAGAAAAAGGAATTAGAGGATCAGTATACGATGCGATTTTCGAACGCAGCAGGCTTCAAGCAAGCGGTGGGGCAGAAACCATGGTATCATTCTATGGGCGCAGAAGGGGAAGGGAAAGTACCTCCATCGAAGGACGTGTGGGGTAATGACGATCCGAGAAGGAAGGAAAGGGAGAAGGTAAGAACAGCAGCCGATGATCCGCTGGCCATTATACAAAAGGGAGTAGCTGGTCTGAGAGAGGTCGAGAGGGAGCGGAACATATGGAAAGAGGAGAGAGATCGGGAGTCAGTGAACCTCGAGAAGCAGGAAAACGGAAGGAGGAAGAGAAGACATGAAGAGGATGCCTTGAATGGCTTCAGCCTAGATACGACTTCGATAGATAAGTACCACAGCCACCACATGGATCCAAGCAAAGAGCCAAACTCTCGGCATCGGCATCGTCATCTGCATAGACAACGAAGCCATAGTGGCGACCGATGCAGAAATCGTTTGCATCGCCATCATCATACGAGCAGACGCGAAGCAGCGACGTCCAAAGATCACGGCAAGCGGCATTACAAAGATTATGAAGAATCGATGGGAAAGCTACGCAAGGAGCGTGATGAGCGTGAGGAAGCAGAGCACATAAGAGTTGGGAAACTACTGGGAAGGGCAAGTGCGAACAACAGACCTGGCTGGGAGAAGAAATCAGGAGGCAGATACAGCGTCCAATTTGCTACTGTATGAATATATACCGGTCTTCATATGGCTGAAAGGATTCTCCTCACAGGAAGTGGAAGCACCTCGTTGCACCTCCCCCAGAAACTGCCCCACCCGTTCCACAACCTTTTGGGGACACCCAAACGCATCTCAATGTCCCAACCCCTTCGTCATCCTCAGTTTCGTTATCTACGGCCTAGTTCTTCTCTGAATCTCCTTGCACGTCTTCAACTTGCGCGCTCTCATCGTCACTCCCCACAAGAATCAATGTGGGAGTATCAATCTTCTCATTCTCCGGTGTATGAGTCCCACCAATGACTGTGCACATTGCGATGTACCGCTTGGGATTTGATAAAAAACGAGCGCGCGAATAAGGGCGTCAGAAGATCATCAAAATCGAACTCAACGGAGACTCATGTCACTTCTTGACAAACTGCATTGCTCATTGGGTCTAAAGACTGTCAGACGGCATTCATATATTTCAGTTGTTCAGCTCTATAATTAAAATCCGTGCGATAAACAACTCTCCGGTAAAAGCTAAGAGAAACCGAAATGTGATCCCGTAACATCACGACCTATCTGAAGACTTGACTTGATGATTGTGGGCTCCCAACCAAGTAAGTATAGGGATGAATGGAATATCTCGCGATGAAAGCGAGCATCGCTGACTGTGAGATAAGATACGATAGGATTCCTCATACGGAGTACGATGTCTCGGATTCGACGACAACAACTCCGTAGTAATAATATCGGACTTGACCGTTCTCGGGTCCGAAGGGTTGTTGATTGGCCACGTTCTGTCAAGTGTCAATCATGGCAAGTCTAAGAGATCCGACGAGGGCAGTAATCGAGTGTAATTTAGGATGGCCCACCAGCCGGCACCCAGGTGATGCCGTACGCGTCCGGAAGAGCTTCTAAATCATCCGCAGCCACACCGGCACTTTGGGGGAAGCCAAAGTGCGAATCCAACAAATTGTAATCGACGAGAAGCCCTGCAGGCCAAACTCTTGGGTCGCCCTAAGTCTGGATGGAGACGCAATCTTGCGTCCCAGAGAACGCCATCAGCCAAGAAAAACGCCATCGTTCCCCCAATTATCAATCGTTCTTATTGCGGCATTTATAATTGTAACCTTATAGCGTACGGAATACCTAGTATGTAGTAGCTAGCGAAGAAGCTCGTAACTTAAAGTACGGAGTAAAGGGCCTCGTGTGTGACCTCGGGGATGACTGCCTTACTTGTCTTGGACAGGACAGGAGGTGACGACTCAGAGCAGAGAACAAGGTCGAAGCAGTCGTGCCTTCCGAGGCGGACCATTATGACAAGAAGTAGGGAGGGATACGGATCTCTTGCGGTCAGGTACGTTGGAATGCTATATCAGCGACGAAAACCCGGAAACCCGAAAACCCTTCGCTGTTGTGATTCCAGCTGTACGGAGTACTCCGTGCATTAGCATTCTTCTTTTCCGGGCATCGGGGACTTCGTCTAATTCTAGGGTATTCTATTTACTGCAATTGGATCAATAGCCTGTTCTTACCCCTGCTCAGTCAGACTGCCCTGTACTCGTAGTGCGAGTAGTAGTAGTCTCGGCGCACGTTACCTCCCTAGCCCAGATTCCCTCTGCCGCACCCTAATCCCCCTCACCTCCCTCCTCCTGCGGTCCAACCCTGAGGTCCAACTCTGAACGCTTACGACGTCCTGATCACGGATACTGTCCGCCTCCAAGAGTCGTTTCCCCATCTCATCCGTATCGCCAATTTCACAGAGGCGGAACATGGAATCATGAAAATACCCTCGGGGCTTCTCCCTCGAACGACCCCGGCTTCAAACGGCGACCGCAGCCACTCTACCACGCTCAGCCCGGTCGCACCTCGATGACGGGTATCTTCACAACGCTGTGTAAAAACAAGAGGAAAGGAAGGGTGATCAAGTACACGGGAACCGTGCAAGAAAATAGTGGCGACTGCTCTAGTCTGCGTTATTCCGACCATGCCTACGTACTCGTACACTCAAGCTTTACTCGCGGCGTCATCGAAGCCGAGCACCTCCAATCCTTCTTTCAGACTCGACGAGCTTTCAAGCCCAATTAGTCGAAAGACAAGTGGACGACAACTCAATTTTGTCGCAGACCCAAGAGAGGAAGTACATCGCAAAGACATCATATTAGACCCAAAGCACGAGACGGAACGGACAAACATTGTGAAGAAGAAATCTTCGGAAAAGATATCGGGTAGAGGCCGTCAGAATTCTCTTCGCCACGTTAAGAACAGCACGGAAGTTCTGCGACAGCGCTCTACGAGAAGGGCTGCTAAGGATGTTGTACTCGAAGGAACTTCAGGTGCGAGAGAAGGGAGACAGTTCACCGTCGCGAATGTTGGAAACAACGGGATGATATATCTCAGGTAAGACCCAGGTTGTTACGTCGCGAATGGAGAAACAAAGTATGTGTCGCGACAGACTGAACGAGGAGCTGATATTCTTGGCTGCCAGACCCATAGAGCGGCAGACACACCAAACCCCTCAGGTACCACCTGTTCCTATGTCTAATGTGAGGACTTCGGATCTTGTTGGGTCGGAGAATGAGCTGTGGCGTGCTAGTGCATGGTCAGATACTCAGGGTACCAAAACACCAACGCGCCCCCGGCGCGGAAACCCAGCATCGCACCGCTCCAACTCAACGTCACGGCAACCAGTACAGCAAAGTCGCACTCATTCACTGTCGGAAACTAGTAGCCAGGCCGGTACTCAGGAACTAGGACCTGGAGCCTTCAAGGTTGTGATTACGCACGCAGATTCGCCAGATGGAGGTCCTGAGAAGGTGTCATTACCCACCCTAGAGGTTCCAATTCCGCACTACAGACTCGGGACTCCTAGATTTAGCGCTCGGGGAACAGCGTTCCTTCACAGTTCGGTCTACACAAGGACATCAGCAACAGAAGATACACAGTCATCAACATTCTCAGGACCAGAGTACGACAAACTGTTTCCCATTCCACCTGGCATGGAATCACGTGCAATGCTATCGCGCCGCCACTCCCATGCTTCTCCACAGCCTTACTCGGTTCAAGTAGCCCCGATGGTAGAAAATGCCACTGCTCCGTGTGCGACCTCTTCACCGGCATTTCATCAATCCAAGGAACCTATCGTGCCCGCGATTTTTGATACACTGGCGTCCAACCTAGATGATCCTGCTGTGGTGCGGTACGCTCCAGGCACGAAAGATGTCATTGCTGGCTCCCCTGCACGAATTATAGCCCAAATAACGTCAAGAAACTTTCTCGATTATGAATTGCTTTCGGACTTCTTCCTCACCGTTCGGGCGTACCTATCAACGCATGATCTTCTGGCATATCTGCTGGCACGATTCGAGTGGGCAATAAACAAGTTTGACGACGACGGCCGAGTTATTAGAGTTCGTGCCTTTGCCGCTCTTAGACATTGGATTCTCAACTACTTCCCTTATGATTTTTTTGTCGACCGTGACCTGCGGGTAAAGTTCTGCCAACGCCTTAATGCCATGTCAAGAACAGTTAGGGAAAGATCCGTCCACGGACCAAGCGACTTGAAGCTTATCCTGGATCTGAAAAAGTGTTGGAACGGGCGTTGTGCCTTGTATTGGGACAATCCTTTCATGGACGTGAGCGGCCGCCACGATCTAGATATCAGCCCCGGAGGCATCGCAGGGAGCCGCGATAGCCAACTTACTCATCCAAGTCAGCTGTGGGGCAGAGGAGACGATGGTACTCCACCCCAGGTCTTGGCGACTCTAGAGCCAGAGAGTTCTGCTTCCGCACTTAACAACTGGTTCGATGCTGTCCAGGAAGCAGAGGAAAACAAGGTGAAAGGCCATGACAGACAATTGTCTGTCGCAACATCTCATAGTCTACCTACATCCCCGATCAGCGAACAGAGTATCCAAGTCCTGTCATGCACAATACCATCAAAAGGGCTCAGGAAGTTTGTGGCTCATCCCAATCGCAGTGTCGGTGCTCATCCAGTACCAATACCAACGTCCATAGGTAGGATTTATCCAGCGGCTCCATCAGCACTTCCAAAGGAGAGGCCCCCTCCGAAACATAGCCACAGGAGGAGCGGAAACTTTTCTGATGCTGCAAGAGACAAACGTACGTCAATGCCCACAACGCAGGTAGATCGATCGAAGGAACAGATGGTGATGGCATTCCCATATTCGGGTAGTTTAATACGTGGGAGCGTGATCCCCCCTGGCTCTCCTTACATCCATGATTTCGCACCTACGACGTCAGCATTTGATTTACCAAACATGCTCGCACGCGATGTTGACGGCGATAGCCCTTACCACAACAAGCCCCTGAGTCCCGGAGTCAAAAACCTACTTGGAAGCATTCGCCGGGCTTTGAGTAGCAAACAGAGTTCCGGCCACCAGTCTAACCAGAGCCTATGCAGTGGACCTTTTGAGGGCAAGAACTCGAGTTTGCCTACGAATGTAACATATCAGGAAGACGGCAAGCTTGACCGAGCCCAGATTGAGGCTTTGAAGAAACACTCGCGCATAGATCTTCTTTGTGCAGATGTCACTGAAGAGTTTAAGCGTGCCTTGATGGAAGAGCCGAAGGACTATTCACAAGCAGCTAGCAGTACTGAGATGGCGCAAAGTATTGAAGTTGTGCAAGACTTACACGATGCTCGGCAACCCCCAAAGAATGTCCGACCCACTACTGCCATCAGGAACCGTAGCGAGGTCACCAATGGGAGCAAGTCAATTCTTATTGTAGACGACACCGGTCCGGTACAACCATTGCCTGCTATGCCTTCTAACCCCAATGGGTATTCAATAGATCAGCAGTTATATGAGTCACAACGTGCACAAACCACCGGTCCACGCTCTATGACGCCCACTCTACCAGCAGCTCATGCACCTGAAATTCTCCGACCCACACAGTACCATGAAGGCCAACGTCAGGATATTCCAAATGGCTACATACCTTTGCCTTATAGCAGCCCGACTGCTCCAGACGCCGTTTTGGAACGTCAAGGCTTCGACAGCACTCAGGATTCCGGTCTTATTCCATCGTCCCATCAAGAAAGTCAGACAAGAATACCCCTAGGAAGATCTCGATCCACGAATTCAGGGACAATGTCACTACGAAAGTACGCATCGTACCAGAGCGGCATGACCCGGAACCCTGTAGATCAAAGTCTCGATCCAACTACGGTCTCACTGTCATCTCCATGGACGTCGAGTGACAAGGCTCCCGCAAGGATGCTGCGGAGACGTCCTGGAGGCGACCTTCGCGCTAACGAGAACGTGCATGATATGGAGCCGGTACAGAGGCCTCGATCAACGGGTTCCATCACTACATATACGGAGTCTATGCATGGTTCAGGGCTGTATAGAACTCGGGCTTCAAGGAATACGTCAAGTTTCAAGGCACCGCCCATGCCTCAAACAGTCCCGTCAGAACCCGCACCTGGCAAAGCTGAAGAATCGCCATCTTCAGAGCGTACTACTTCATCGCACCCAGCTTTACGTCCCTCTTTCGAGGCCGCTGTCGCAGAATTTGCCCGAATACCAGATGATGATGAAGGTGGTATTGAGGCTACTTTACTAAAACTTGAGGGCAAGTACCTGAGGAGCCATTCAGACCCTGCAAGAACGAAGCCGTCCGAAGTATCCGACTCTACTGAAGTTGCAACAGCAACTGAGCCTCCTGTTGAGGCGTCACAAACAGTCCAGAGCCTGATTCCTGATCATGAGCTCACTAGCGATATCCCAGCCACATCCGTAACAGTTTCGCCAGCTGCTCATAAAGCGGAAATCTCGCAAGCAATGAATGAAGGTCTCGGTCACCGGCACACTGCAGCCTTAAGCTTGTACGCCGAATCAGAGGAATCGTACAATTCTATGCCATTATTGGAGCGAGGTCTCAGCACCAAATCCAAGAAAAGAGCCGAAATTTGTTCCGATCAATCCAAAGTCACGATGCCAGACCCGCTCTTCAGTCCAAGAGAGAGCCATCTGCCTTACCAACCAGCCTCACCCCGACAATCTTTCGCACCATCCAAGGAGACGTACAATTCCAGAAGAGTCAGATACCTATCCTCAGTTCCAACTACGACGGATTCATTTCTGCTCGATGAAGATGAGTTCCTGAGCGATCTTTCTTCAGAAATGTCCATGGAAGACGGGGACCGCGACGAACTGTTTGGTAGACACTCGGCCCATTCTAATCAAAATGAATATCAACAGAATGTGCCAACTTCGAATGTAGGGAATACGCATTGGTCGTCACCTTCACATCCGCCTTCGCCCCCTATGACCACGGAACATGCAAGGGCGATTGCAGCGCAAGCGAGCCAGATCCAAGATCAGCGAAGACCTCCGACACCTGAACCATCACCTGTCAGTAGATACGTGGAGCCCGCTATAGATATTGCGCGAAAGAAGTCTACCTCGCCAGCGTCGCAACAGCTATCGGACACTGTACCAAGTACCATCTCAAGCCACAGGCATCTTCCGTTCGTTCTAGCATTCAGCTCCGAGGTAATTGCAGAACAATTCACGATCATCGAGAAGGATGCTTTGAATGAGATCAACTGGCAAGACCTGATTGACATGCGCTGGCATCATACGTCACCATCAACTCTGAATTGGGTGGACTACCTTCGAACTCAGGAACCTAGTGGTATTGAGCTTGTTACTGCTCGCTTCAACATCATAGTCAAATGGGCTCTGTCACAGATTGTCTTGACACAGAACATTGAGGAGCGCGCCCTTTGCATTGTGAAGTACATCCACATCGCGAAATACGCCAGGAAGGTTCATAACTACGCTACATTGTTGCAGCTCACGATAGCCCTAACTTCAACCGATTGTTCAAGATTGACCAAAACTTGGGAACTGGTGCCTGCGGCGGAGAAGAAGGTCCTTGATGAATTGGAAACGCTGATCACGCCTATCAGAAATTTCCATAACCTACGGGAAGAAATGGAAACGGCCAATTCAGAGGAAGGCTGTATTCCTGTTGTCGGTAAGTCTAAGAACACTACCATCTCCATCTCCATGTTTTCCTTGAACTAACATCCACCCCAGCCCTCTACATCCACGACTTGACCTACAACTCACAAAAGCCCTCGCAAATCGCCAGCACCCGCGAGGGCGAGCCCCTCATCAATTTCGAGCGCCACCGCAGAACAGCGACCATTGTCAAAAGCCTCCTGCGTCTGATTGACGCCAGCGCCAAGTACACCTTCCAGCCCGTCGAGGGCGCTTTGACGAGGTGTCTCTGGATGGCTTGTTTGAGCGATGATGACATCAGGCTCAAAAGCAAGGAGTTGGAGTAATCGGCCTTACGAACCTAGTGGACTGCGATGTTCCCGATCCACCGTTATCTTGTTTTCGAACTTGCTAAGGAGTATGGTTAGCGAGTTTTGCATGTTTTATGGATACGGCCCAGGCATCCTTTGGAAAGGGTTGGATTTGGGAATTCCTTATGGCCCCCCAGCTGTTGGTTGGCCGTTGGATGCCTCGGCAGCTCTTGGCGTTTTTTATTTTCCGGACGGATAATTGTTTACGATGATTACGGCTTTATGAACTAGCAGCAGCAGCAGCAGCCTGGGTTATACGATAGCGAGTTATTCTCTGGGCATTGGTATAGGAAAGGGGGGTCTTTCAGGATTCGAAAGGGGTTGGATGGGGAAAAAGGGGTGGGGGTTTGGATGCATTTGGTTAGGGGGGTTTGTATATGGGGTTAGATGATGAGTTTTATGACGGCTATTGGGAATAGGGATATTAGGTATGATAGTGTGATAGCTGGGTGGGGGATATGAGGTATAGAGGAGGATGGTAGGGCATTAACAAATAGTGGTTGAGTAGTATCATGAAGATTTGAATCCTCATACTTTTCCATTTCTTCATTGCCGCCTCTCCTGGGCCTTTGATCCGTAGAAGCAGTTCGCGATATAGGCCTTTGAAGTCGTGATCGTGTCTCTCCATGAAAGATTCACAACTTTATACGGATGAGGGCAACCGCTTTTACATACTGCTGGGGATTGATTACAGCTGCAGAGAAGTGATGGCACCGTAAAAAGTATTCACACGCGAGTGTACCTAAGTCTAGAGACACTCGGGACTATCCCTTAACGCAATGGTCCAGACACTGCGTTCTCGGGGAAATTGAAAGGTTGAACCTGGTGGGTGGCTTTCTAGGCAGGACTAGTATGATGCTGGCAGCCATGACCAGCTTCGGGGTGTTTATGATACACCGAACGCATTGAAACGCTACAAACGCAAGACCATGCCAAAGCTCCAATGACGTTAACCCCCACAACTCCCAGTTCCCAAACGCCTGCCATATGCAACCATCACCTCTAGGTTTGTCACAACAGAATCAACCAGCAACCGAAGGAGGCGGTGCCATCGTCTCAATCTGCCGTATCAAGAAGCTCTTCTCATCCGTAAACTGGTCGTCGTCGGTGCGATCTTCGAGGAACTTTGGTAAAAACGCCAGCAGCCGATCGCGGTTATTGACCAGGATCCTCTGCACCGCAGGGGATTTATGGGGGTTTGCAACGAAGACTTTGAAGACATGGAAGCCTTCGTACTGGACCATTTTACGGTCGTCCTTGAGCAGGTTCATGCAGAGCTTGAGGTGCTCGCCACGGTCGACGTATTCGGTCATGACGTTGTAATTTGCGCGGTCCAGGAGGATTTCTCCGAGGAGCTTGATTGATTGGCGCTTTGTGACGTACGAGTTTGACTTGACGAGGGTGGTGTTGTACCGGTGGAAGAAGAGATTGAAGTTTATAGTGAGGTATTGGGAGACGAGTTGCTTGTGGCGCATCAGGATTTCCTGATGCTGGTTAGCACCTTATGTTTCTACAAAAATTATGCGACTTACTCTAAACGTGGTGAAAGCGTCCGTGCTGACTTCAAAGGCCCCGCCGTCGATCCAAGGGAAAAACTTCCAGAATACTCCATCTCCCGACTGCGTCTCCTCCACATCGATCTCATCTACCCTCACCGCTTTCTCATTCCCTTGAGACTGATCATGCAGAATAATTGTAGCCACGGATTCATGCTTGAGAGCCTCTCTTAAAACAACACCACATGGCATAGCACTCTCCCTGTGCTCGTAACCTCGACATAACTCAACAATAACTTCTGGCCGTTGATTTATTACGTAGGACAAGGCTGGAGGGTCGGGAGTGGTAGCGTTTGGGGGCTTGAAGCGTAGGACGTAGGAAAAGATGGTCTGGGTATCTTTGCGGGATTCGAAGGGGAGGAGGTAGATGCTGCGGGCGAGGGAGTATAGGAGGTCTTCTTGGATTATGGAGTTGACTAATTGTGAGACCTGCTCAGGGCTACTTTCCGTTTCTATCGAAGCAGTGTTTAGTAGGTGTGTCATGACGGAGGATGGGGAACCACCTTGCGTTCCTTGTAGGACTAGCTTCATCTGCGCAAGCAGCTTCGCCAGCTCATCCTCCGTCTATGACTGCGTCAGTACCCTTCGTAAGGTACCTGGGCTGATAGCCGCACCTTTTGTGAGAATGGAGGTTGCCATAGCCGAGCAAGTAGCTCTTTTGTTGGCTTTGCCAGATCGGCTTTCGACTTGTTCCGAAAGAGGAAAGCCATTGGCTATATTTCGGCAGAGGGAACCTATGCTCCCAATACGTTGAAGAGTCGAATATAGTGATCGGTGGTGCCGTAAAAGATGGCTGTCTGTATGCTTACACGCTTCCGTACGGTCGGGGGATAAAACCTCTAGAGTGAGAGAACATCTTTAGACTGCTAACACCCTATATCTCAGTGGCAATGCACAATATAGAAGTCATGAGCCAAGACAGAACTCGGAGAAGAGAACGTATATAATTGCACCAGGGAAGCCTCTGCCCGTAAGGCGTCCAATCTGGTCGAAGCGAGGTCGGCACGGATCAACTATCGCCGAAAGCTATATCCTCCAACAGTCTCACAAGAACGTTAAGCTATCCATAACCATAACCCACCTGACAACAACCAGCTGGTGGGCAAGTGTACTTCTCTCACCAAAGCTCGCAGCTCGCCAGCGGGCTTGCTACTCTCTCAGATGTCGCCAGCTAGCTCAAATTGCTCGGAGAGCCATGACATCCTTGACCTTGAGGACGATGAGGGTTGGGAGGACTTGGAACCTGACGTGGAGAAAATTAAGATAGTCAGCCTATTTGGGGAAGACAAGTTCCATAACGTTCAGACGATGCTGCAGCATTGTAAGGACAATCATCAGTTTGACCTTATAAAGATTCGGAAAGAGCTCAGTATGTATATCTTCCTCTACCTTGTTGGCGTACACTGCATTGAAGGCTGATCAGCGGTTGTGGAAGATCTTGATTTTCTTGAGACAATGAAGCTAGTCAATTATGTTCGTCGCGAAGTTCAAAATGGAAACAAATCGCCGAATGTTTCTTCCAAGTCCACTTTCAACGACGACCAATACTTGAAGCCAGTCCTAGAAGACGACGCTCTTTTATATTCATTGGAAGACGTTACCGGGGACATTGAAGCCAGTAAAGATTCAGTTATGAACGGAGACAAGATGGGCGACTATGATTGTAGCGCCACAGAGCGCGTCGCTGAGCTTGAGGAGGAATTGCAATCGACTCTAGCTGCCTTCGAGGAGTACAAAGACATGGTAAGCAAGGCATTAGACAAGCAATGGAAGAGTGACACGGGTTCAACCCTGTCCTCAAGCGCGGACTCAATGTCATACATCGGAGCATCCGCACCTAAGGACGACGATTCCCACTACTTCAATTCGTACTCCTACAACGGTAAGTCGATGCAAGGCTTGGAAGTTTTCTATGCTAAGCGTGTAAAGACATACATGAGACCATGTTGAAAGACACCGTCCGAACCGACGCTTACAGAGATTTCATCTACGATAACAAGCACCTGTTTCACGGCAAGGTAGTCTTGGATGTTGGCTGTGGTACTGGTATCTTATCCATGTTTTGTGCTCGAGTGGGAGCCGCGAAAGTGATTGCAGTCGATAATTCGGACATCATCAACAAAGCCCGGGAGAATATCTACGAGAACGGAATGGGAGATGTTATCACGTGAGTTTCATTGGCAGATATTATCCTTTAGTGAGACGTAGTTAACACGTCACAGCTGCCTGCACGGAAAGATTGAAGAGGTTGTTCTGCCTGTTCTTCAGGTTGATGTCATCGTCTCCGAATGGATGGGCTATTGTCTGCTTTACGAAGCCATGCTCGACTCTGTGCTCTGGGCGCGGGATCATTATCTCGCTCCCGCCGGGCTTATGGTGCCATCTAATACCGTGCTCTATGTAGCACCGTTCACCGACCCCGACTACATTGCGAACCATGTCACTTTCTGGAGGGAGGTTTACGGATTCAACATGACCAGCATGATGGCTCACATCTACGATGAAGTATTGATCCGCGACCTCAAGTCTTCAGTTCTCGCCGCAGAGTCGGTGCCATTTCTACGCCTTCCATTGCATAGCGCACAGAAGGAGGAACTCGTCTTTACGAGCAAAGACTTCGCCATGACTCTCAAGGAAGACATCGACGAGCTGGATGGATTCGTCATCTGGTTTGACACGTACTTCCTGCCCAACAAAGACCTGAGTGTGCCCGAACACGCCAAGGCCGAAAACTGGGGAGGACATGAGCGTAAGGGAGTGGCGTTCACGACCGGACCCGGAGGCCCCGAGACGCATTGGCGCCAAGGAGTGCTGTTGATCGACCATAGCAAGCGCCCGGCCGAGGCTCTGAAGAAGGGGCAAGTCGTTCGCGGAGAGATCGGATACAAGAAGAGATGTGAGAACAGCCGCGAGTTGGAGATTGAAGTCAAGTGGGATGTGGCTGGCAGCGGCGAAAAGGGAAGACAGCTGTGGTTTATGCGCTAGAACATTTCAGCGAATCGCTATGTGGGCAGCAATCGAGTGGGATATGTCGAACAATAGGCCATGCGATTACCGAGGCTGAATGTGTGATTCGGGGTGTTTTATGATGTACGATACGAGAGTAACGAGACATGGTGGTTTTATATGTACTGTACCTACATAGGTACCTACCTACCTTACCTTATGTACCTGATGATCCGAAATAGTGGATCGAATCAAGAACATGCAGCAACCTTAACGGGGACTTTCGAACGTTATCCCGTTGTTTGATTCTTGATCTTGATCTCGTCTGAGAACCCTTGGCTCCATCGCGACAAGTCCCGAGTGATGGTTGAGTTCTGACAGTGACAGGGGCCTCCCCTGGACTGCGAGCTGGAGAGAGAGACCTGACTCCTTGAGGTTGACCGGTCAAGCCTTGCCGGACCTTTAATTCAAGTAGAGTACGGAGTACGGAATAAGGTATTCCGTAGGTACATATGTATCTCCCACCAACCCCGCATTTCACGATGACGCCAAGCCACGTGAATCGAAAGCACGAGCTTGAAGGTTCCTCCTTCCTTTCTCGGTTCCCACCATCTTCTCCAAATTCTACAACTACCTTAACAATAATAACAATGGAAAAGACCAATGCTCCACTTGGACGGTCTGGATCATCTGGACCTTGTCTGCTAGATGTAGAGTCAACTGCTTGGACTTGAAATTGCTCTGCAGCTTGCTTACATCATGTGCCACCCCCGAGAGCCCCCGACGAACAGTGACAAGTTGCACTAAAGAGCTTTGGCCGCTCTCAATAGGTAATGTCCCCTCTGTGGAGGGTCTGTTGTGGGATGCCCCATTGGATGCCGGGGTCGACGCTGCCCTGGATGGATGGGATGCAGCCTCTTGAGGTCACACTGGCAATACCTTGCCTTAATATCATGGTAGCATCTGTACTTTAGACCATGTCCCACGATCCTACTAGGACTAGTTCCAAGGGATACTGTATTTTTCTATTTAATCAACCCTTTTCCTCATCATTCTAAGGTACTTCTGGTCTCTACTTGCCTCTACTCAAAGCCATCAACTCCCTGAGGTATGCGTCGTCTTACTGCTCTCCTTTCCCTCTTGCCCCTCGTGGTGGTGGTGACGCTTGCCCAGCATGGCCGTGAACCCCCCGAGGTCCAAGAGGATGTCCAAGACATGCTGAGCAAATTCAACCAATATGTCAAATACGAAGGCCCGAACAATGAGGTTCCCAAGAAACCAAAGCATGGACCTGAGCCGCCTGCCGGTGTCACTTTCTGGATGGAAAACATCAAACATCAGGGCATTGCACCGTTTAATCCCAGCCCGGGTAGTTACCAAGTCTTCCGCAATGTGAAGGACTTTGGTGCCAAAGGTATGCCCAGCACCGAGTATCTGCCGCCAGAACCAACCGAATACTGACCGTGTTCCAGGCGATGGTGTCACCGACGATACCGCAGCCATCAACAATGCCATTAGCAGCGGAAACAGATGTGCTCCAGGGAAATGCCAATCTTCCACTACGACGCCTGCCGTTGTCTACTTGCCTGCTGGGACTTACATCATCTCGTCCTCGATCATCGACTACTACTTTACTCAGATCATTGGGAATCCCAACAGCCTTCCAATCCTCCGAGCCACCCCCAACTTCAAAGGTCTCGGTTTGATCGACAGCAACCCGTATCAGTCCACTGGAAACCTCGGCTATGGTGCGACTAATGTATTGTATGTACTTGAGCACTTTACCCGGAGAATGGTTCAGTGGATTATTGTCGACGGAACAAGAAGCTGACTGTGATTTTGAACAGCTATCGACAGGTCAGGAACCTCATTTTCGATATGACCGATGTACCCGCCAATCTGCCTGCTACTGGTATCCATTGGCCCACGGCTCAAGCCACGAGCTTGCAGAACTGTGTGTTCCAGATGAGTGACGCAGCAGGAACGCAGCACCAGGGTATCTTCATCGAGAGCGGTAAGTCTTCATCCGAGCTATTCTAGTCCGCTTTGGTCATCTAACATGTCTCGTGCAGGTTCCGGTGGTTTCATGAACGATCTCACTTTCCAAGGTGGATTGAACGGTGTTGCGTTTGGGAACCAGCAGTTTACGGTTCGGAACTTGTCATTCTCCAACTGCGTGACGGCCATCAACCAGATTTGGGATTGGGGTTGGACTTACAAATCAATTACGATCAACAATTGCACTACTGGTGTTTCCATGGGTAATGGAGGCCACGACGCCCAGACTGTCGGCTCCGTTACCTTCCTCGACAGCTCGATCAGCAACACCAAAGTTGGTTTCTCCACGAACCATGACGCCACTTCTCAGCCTCCTGCTGGTGGAAGCTTAATCATTGAGAACGTTCAGCTCAACAACGTCCCTGTCGCGGTTCAGGGTCCCAATCAGTCAACGGCCCTTGCAGGCACCACAGGTCAGTCAACCATTGCCGCATGGGGTCAAGGCCACTCATACACTCCCAACGGCCCGACCAACTTCGAAGGCCCCATCACTCCCAACAACAGGCCAGGATCTCTGCTTCAAGGTAACAAATACTACGAGCGTTCCAAGCCCCAATATGAACAGAACGTTGTCAGTGATTTCGTCAGTGTTCGCTCCGCAGGTGCCCTAGGCGATGGTAATACCGACGATACAAAGGCTCTCGACAAAGCAGTCAAGGACGCTACAAAGCGAGGAAAGATTGTCTACTTTGATGCGGGTATTTACAAGGTTACTAAAACCCTGCGAATCCCAGCTGGCGCCAGGATTGTTGGTGAGACGTACCCAGTGATCATGTCCAGTGGGAAATATTTCAGCGACATCAACGACCCGAAACCAGTCGTCCAAATCGGCGAGGAAGGTGATAGTGGATCAATTGAATGGTCGGACATGATTGTCGGCACTCAAGGTGCCCAGGCCGGAGCTATCTTGATCGAATTCAACCTCGCTGCCGGTGGAACACCTTCCGGACTGTGGGACGTTCACACCAGAATCGGTGGTTTTGCCGGCTCCAACCTCCAACTCGCTGACTGCCCCACCACCCCAACCGTACCGACACCACCAGCACCAGTCAAATCCAGCTGTATCGCAGCTTTCATGTCCATGCACATCACACAGGGCGCCAGCGGCGTCTACATGGAGAACAACTGGCTCTGGACCGCCGACCACGACATTGAGGACCCCAACGACACCCAAATCACCATCTACGCCGGCCGAGGCCTGTACATAGAATCTGAGGCCGGCAACATCTGGCTTGTCGGCACAGCCGTCGAACACCACACCTTCTACCAATACCAGCTCGCCAATACCCGCAATCTCTTCATGGGTCAGATCCAAACCGAAACGGCCTATTATCAGCCAAACCCCAATGCCGCAACCCCCTTCCCCGTTGTCAAAGCTTACAACGACCCCGACTTTGTCGCTTCCTGCCAGGGCAAGACGCCCAACTGCCTGCTCGGCTGGGGGCTTAGAGTTATCAACTCGCAGAGCGTGCTCGTCTACGGCGCGGGCTTGTACTCGTTCTTCAACAACTACAGCACTACGTGCTCGAACCAGGGCAACGGCGAGGCATGCCAGCTCCGCATTTTCAGCGTCGAGGGCTATGGGTCTAACAATGTGAATGTGTATAATTTGAATACTATTGGCACTACTGAGATGATTGATAGGGATGGGGTGGCGTTGGCGAGGTACTCGGATAATCTCGATGGCTTTGTGGATACGATTGCTTTGTTCAGGAGCAACTAAGGGCGCCGCGGGGTGGAAAGGTGGTTAGGAGGCATGGGGTTTGTACGTATGGAATCTTTCGCTTCGTTGCTGATACTCATGAAATCCTTGATTGGAAGGGGAGGATGTGGAACGAAAAACGGAACGAAAGCGGATGGTTTGAGGATGCTGATACATATGAAGACATCACGAACTGTATATATGACTTACGTTCTCCGCCAAAAGGACCTGGTGTTGTCCCTCCACTTTGAATATTGCATATCAATCCATCAATCTTTCAACCTTCCTTCACCCCCTCCATCCTCCCACTTCTTGAACCCCGCCGCTCCTAGTCCCAAAACCCCCCTCACCATCCTTCACTCCCGCCCGTACCCCACCCAACCGCCCTCTTAACCGTCCGTACCGTGAAACAAAAGCATGTTGGAAATAAGGGAGTTGGTAAACCTCCGCTTCATACTCTAGGGCTGGTAGGGCTGGGGCCCGCCTAGTAGAGTTTCCAACCTTCCAACCTCCTAGGTACAGTACATATCTAGATACCTTAGCCTCCTAACAGCAACAAACCAAAATATCAATATGCACCTCGTATTTCCAACAAAGTAAATTTTAATTATTTTGAAGAAAAGTATACGAGGTGGTCGGATAGGGGGGGATGGGGAGTGAAGAGACAAGGGTGGGGGGGGGGTGTAGATTTGAGAGGGGGGGGGGGGGGTTGAAGAGGGTGGGGGTTTGCGAAAGGGGTGGATAGAGAGAGTGAGGGGTTGGGATGAGAAGGGGAAGATGAGTGAGGGAGTGAGGGAGGAGTGTTTCATAGAGTTCAGTGAGATAAAAATTTTGATAACTCGAGATCGTGAGCCCCCCCTCCCCTCCCTCCTCAAAGATATCAACGTCGTTGTCCACTTATATCCCATCCCATCCCATCCCATTTCTTCCCCCCCCCATATCCCACATCCCACACGTCCTACCCCAATGCGAAAACCCCCTTCACTCCCTGACTAATCCGTCCCCCGGCTTTTTCAAAGCACTCATCCCTCACCACCCCTCTAACCCCCATCTCCCGTCCCCCATCCTCTACGATACCCCATCTCACGCCCCCGCTCACCCTCATGTGTGGCGCTAACCCATTCGCGTTGTTCCCAAATATGCCACTTCGTTGATGGAATTGTTCATGCATGATGGGGAGACTATCGCGTGTGGAACGATAGCCATGGGGTTATGGGGAGACGGTGCTCCTTGGCGAACAAGGCGCTCGAGGCGGGGGTGGCTCGCCTTGGGGCACCTTGGAGAGTTCGATTCGTTGACGGGGAGAAAGGCGAGGGCTGCTGGGAACCGTAGATTTCTTTGTTTTGGGAAGCTCGATGGTAGTAGGTAGGCACAGAGCTTTCCCCGCTTCAGGTCCTCCCGAACAAAGATTCTAAAAGGCACGACAGATATTGTGGCCATGTATTTGTCTCTACCACATATCAATTCTACCCTCACAGGTGCGGGACGCCCAAACTGGCCAGTCCCAGATTCACAATACTTACCACGCCCTCACCGAGAATAAGCCCGCTCGCCAAAACAATAACAGGCGTATCCTCTCGCTTCCTCCAAATGCGCCAGTACCAGTTGACCAGCCCACCAATCGCCCTCGCAAGCGTAAACGACGGGACGTTGTACATGCCCACCGCCACCGCGATCCCGCCAGGCACCCAATCCACCCATCCCTTGCCCCTGCCCTTGATTCTCAAGGCTGTGAGGCCGCAGAAGAGTAGCCCGGCGCCGAGAGCCCACTGCCATGCCATTGCTGGGAGGCCCTTGCCGGTCACGAGCCGCGCGGTGAAGATCCAGACGTAGCCGGTGGGGACTTGAAACATGCCACCGGGGACTTCGTAGACGGAGGTGTAGAGCTTGTAGACGCCAGCGGACACAATGGCGCCGAAAAAGGAGCCGATCATCTGGCCCCAAAATTGCGCCCTAGGCGCTGCGCCCAGCAGATGTCCCGTTTTGAGATCCTGCATCATATCGCCGGCCTGCAAGGCTCCGGACTCAGACACGGCGCCCGCAATGAGGTTGATAGCAATGGCGTTTTTGTTGCTGGCGGGGATGACGAGGGCGAAGAAGAGCTGGGTGAGTTTGCTAATGCCACTGACGGGGTTGAGGTCCGTTTCGCCGAGGGCGCGGACGCCCATGAGGGAGAGGAGGAGGGAAAGAAGGAGGGCGAGGATGATGGCGTGGTAGGGGATTAGGGGGCCGAAAGCTATGCGGACAGAGGCGATGCAGAGGGCTAGGGAGGCGATGAAGAGGGGGACGAGCTGGCGGGTGGGGACGAGGTGGTGGGGGGGCGCGTCGGGTTCGGGGGCGTCGGGGTTGGTGGGGGAGATTTTGTTATCTTGGGGTGAGTGGGAAGAAGATGGGAAGTAGTTGTGGTGGGAGGAGTTGGAGATGATCGGCGTCAAGGGAGTGGAGAGCCCTGAGGGGCTGAGAGCGGTGTAGTCGCCTTTCCCCAATTCCCGGCTGCGGAACATATCCGTGATATTGCCCTTTCTAATGTGGTCTCTGATCTCTCTGTAGTAATGCGGGGCTTTATTGACCATAGGCCGAATGGTCAGCCACCCCAAGCTGACAAGGGAGTCTGCAAGCATGATGGCCAAGCTGACCCAAACGATCCAGCCTTTGCTGCCATTAGACCATTCTTTCACAGATCCTGGAGCCCAGCCCTTACTCTTCGCTAACGGAGAGAGGATCCCCCAGCCCACGATGGCTCCGAGAAGCATGTGGAGGGTTGTTGCAGGGCCCATGATGATGCCTTGACCGACGTACGCCGGTGAAGGATTGAGTGTCCATAGCCAGTTGGTAGCTAGAGGTAATCCAAAAATGGGAAGATCTCGGAATTGGGGGATAAAATAAGATATAAGAGTCTAGGTGTATCAGTGCTATGACCGCACATTGCAAGATACGTACATACATATACTGCAGATATACCGAAAGCAATCACCAACAGCCGTATCTTAGCTTTCCAATCGCTCCTATGATCTATGCCCAGGCCTTGTTCACTTGATTCACCCTCTTCAGGGAACGTTGTGGGCGTAGCTTGAGTCCCAACGCCAGGAGGTACACCCTCCAAACTCGACGACCTCAGCCTATCCTGGCTTCTCCTTCTGAACGTCTCCAATCCACTAGCATGCACCACATTCCCTTTGTCATCCGTATTCCCATGCAGCACACCAATCATCAGCGCCGTAGCCGTCCCGCTTGGAAACTTGAGCTTCTCTCGTATTATAACCTCTTTGCGCAAGGGCACGGCAAAGACCACCCCAAAGAAGCATATTCCTAGCGACCAGATGATCAGCTTGCCCGTTCCCAAATTTATTGGCCCATTTTCTTCCGGCTCCAGCAAATAATTCAGCGCCGGTAGAACGCCCACAAACCCACAGCCCAGGGGCATCGTCCCCACAGCTCCCGCAACCGTTTGAACCAGCACATTCTCCACGGGTGTAAACGGGTAGTCGATGTACCTCGCTATTGACTTGAAGAAGGCGAACCCGATTAGGGCGGCAGGCATAGCCATTCCACTGACCCATCCGGTCTGCAGGCCGAAGTAGGTGTTTGAGAAGCAAATAATGACACCGATAGCGAGACCGACCAAAACACCGCGGATGGTGAAGTTTTGGCCCTGGTCGGCCTGCTCGGCGAGGAATTTGCGGGCATAGCTGCGGCGGCGAGCTTCTTGCGCGTATGTGGTATTTTCGTCGTCGTTGGTAATGGCTGACTCGGGTACGCCATGAACGTTGCCGGAGTCCTGGGCATTAATAGCCTGGTACTTGAGAGGCTGGCCAGCATGAGGTATTGGTGAGCCTCTGTCCGGTGCCATGGCACCTTTTCCCTCCGACAATCTGGTGGAGAAGGATTGAAACCAGAAATACCAAGTCGTCGTTGAAGATGCGGGCTTCGGCGATAAGGTTATTGCGCCATATTTTAACTCGGTAGTTCTACGTCACGCGATGCGCGTCACAGGATGGTGAGAGATGGTCAAAAACCCTAATCTAACCAAAGCCTGCCTTCACCTGCAAAGCAGGATAATGTCGATGCATCGCATGAACGAAGACTATCAGGATTGCTCTTCCACAATTAGTCGCTTCCAACAGAACAGGAGGTCTCTAATAATACACAACTCTGAAAAGTAGACCGATTACCCAGTGTTCTCTAGCCAGAGAGGCACTTGTACTCCTACAAGGCAAGCTTTCTGGCTTCCTAGAACCCAAAATTATCTAACAAGCTATTCACATCCGGCTCCTCGAATACTTTCTGTGGTGGGGGTTGTCCCATTCGTCTCGTCTTCGCCTCAGTAGGCGACCTTGGAACAGGCATATCATCGACAACCAGGCTGCTTCTCCGCCTAAGCAATTTTCGCGGATCGGGAGGTGAGTCTGGGGTCTTCGGAGGTTCTTTGAGCTGCATGAGAAATTCCCAGTTGCGTACCAAGTCCAGAGCGAGCAAGTCGCAGCCCATACGATCATAAAGCCTTGCATTTTGAATCACAAACTCCCATTCCGCGCGTGGTGAAATCTTGGAAGCGCCTTTTAGGGTTTGTAAGGATTTGTCCCTCAGCTGTTTGTAGAGTACGACCAACGCCGGATCGCTTGACAAGTAAGATCTTGCTTGTAGGTTTGGTGTCCCGGGTGAGTCGAGTAGGGTGTAGACAGGAGATATCAAGACACGAACAGCCATATCTCTTCGGCCAAGCATCCAGAAAGCCCACGTCGCGAACCATCGGTTACCTTCAAGTGCTGCTTGCGGTAGGACCTTGTCTTCGAGAAGTGATCGAAGCACCAAGCTATCGTCGCCGTCGTGAACACGTGCAACCGCAATTGCAAGTTGCAGGTCCTGCATCTGGTGAGCGCAAACGTTGACCGCATCTTGTAGATTTCCGGCCAGTAGAAAGAATGCAGCAGCGTACTCAAAACGGCGCTTGCCAAGAAGAGCATAGGCATTTTTCAGAGCTGCAGTCTTCCACCGCGGTTCTTTGAAGTTGTTCGATAGAAGCTTCTGCGTTGAAGACTGCTCTCTGTTCCAGGATGCCATTCGCCAAAGCCCGATCAGAACATTCTTCTTCTTAAGGGCTAAATAGTAGAGGCTGCAATCGATAGGGTTCTTTTCGAAGGTCTTGGTATATTCGTTGCGCGCTATAGCCTCGAATTGCGCTCTTAACGCAGTGAGATCAGTCATCCACATGAACATGCCACTCTCTCTCGCCTGCTCCCATAGCATTTTACCTTGAAATTGCTTAGAGACCAAGTCCACAAGAATGTCCTGACTACCACTGTGGAACGCCCAAACAATTTCTCTCCAGGTGATACCAACACGGCTGACAGAATCTTGTTTCCTAAGCATGTGCTGTCGAAAGAAGACTAGGTAGCGCATTGCGTTGTCATCCATGGACCGTCGATACCTTTCAGCTGTCGCTACGCACTCAATGATATCACTTAGGTGGACCTGATCTTGTTGGGATAGGTGTGGAACAGACAGTTTAGCCAAGTTCTCGTTGAGGGTTGCAGCCAAGTCTTCGGACACAGTATCAGGCTCGTCATCATCTGTAAACTCAGCATAAGATGATCGCATTTCTTTCTTCGCGGCATAAGAGAAGATCTGTCTGGGTCAGTGTCAGGCAATTGGAAGGAGAGTGATCCATACCTCCTGCTCAATGTAAAAATCGTCCACAGGCAATGACAGCAATGTGTCAAGCTCATCTCCCGGAGCGAAGAACCTGAGCGCTTTGTGCAAGCCAACGATGATCTTCTGCACCTGGGCATGCTTGCCAGCTAGGATACACTGGGCGAGGAACTGTGGATGAAAGATTGGTAAGGGGCCATTTAAAAAAGTAACAAGGTGGAAGATATCCCAAGCATGGTTTAGATGTTCGGGTATTATGAGATCTCGAACGACGTCATCCGAGATCGTTACATCCTTATCGTACGTGAAGAGCTGATTCCCAGCACCAATAACCAGATTACCACTTCCAAGCCAGGTACTATCTCCTATAGGATGTGGCGTTACTTCTCTAATGTAGACTTCTCTGATGGCAGCCCATGCAGGGCCTGCAGTGAGGTAGTCGTACCGCATTTGTGATAAAATTACAACTTTGTGGGGGAAGCCGACAGCAAGAATCGATTGCTCGTCTGGGGTTGACGACCAATCCAAGTCCTGAACCACGTCGAGGCTTCCGTACTGAACGTTATGTTCTACTTCTCCACTTCTGTTATCCCAGATAGTCAGGCCCGTCTTAGCAGAATCTATAACTGCAGTCTTCTTAATCGAACTACCGCTTGCAAGAAACGGGGCGTCGACGCCGGTCTCGACTTTTGATGTGACGAGCCAGTCGACTGAAGGCTTTTCCAAGTCCAGCCTTGCGGTCCACGTACATAACACCCCACTGTTAGTATAAGATATGGCTATGTCCTTAGCAAAAACATCAAGAAAGTTTGAGGTAAACATAGCAGAGCCAGCCGGGTCCACAGGCAGCACAAACGCAAGATTGTCTTCACGTCCTAAATCGAAAGAGCAAAATTCTTTCATGTGGGTATCAGAGGAAAGCCCTGAACGGTCCGTTTGCTCTGATTGTGGCGGTAAGTGAACTTCCCAGACGATACCTTTCATGCATGATGTAATAGTAGCCAAGTGGATCACTCGAGATCCCCAAGCTGGCTCCAGTAGCTGAACAAGGCATAGTGGTCTGCCTTCCACCTCAAAGTCACACGATGCAGCTTGATGAGCGACGGGCAATCTTGCATCCCAGAGTGTTATGCTATGATGATGCAAAAGAATGACAAAGTCACCTTCGCCGAGCAACCATGTCCGGTGAATATGCTTGGAGCAGCCAAGCGAGCTTGAACGGGCTAAAGCCATTCCACTTCTATCGTCCTTCTGCTTCCAGACCAATCCCTCATTGTCGTTGGTGCGGGATATGAGAGCCTTGCCGCTGACGCTCCGTACGATCTTCTTAACAGGACCATCGTGTCCCGTCCATAGCGCTTCTATATGGAGGCGGTCTTGGCGAGGTGAAGGATCAAGTAGCTCGTCAATTCGACCTTGGAGCCATTCAATCCTCCCATCGAAGTGGTGCGCCAACAAAGTGAAAGCCGAGCCGCGCTCACCACTGCAAAAGTTGAGGAATCGTACAGCGCTCTCTTTTCCAGAGGCATCTTGCGAGAACGAGAGCTTTAAGTTCTCGATATGCGTAATGTTGAAAATTTTCGTTCTTTTCCTTACTTTACAACCAATACTCTCTAAACCCCAAGCAGACATGTGACCATTTCCGTCTAGCACCACGCAAACCTCTGGACTCCTTCTTCCAATTTCTACAATATGTTCTAAGGCGTGATGATCTTTCCCGACTCTGTCTGCCCCATCCTCGACCGCTCGCTGAGTCGCAGACGCAAAGTCGCGACTATCGACGATAAACGCATAACGGTCTTTAGACTGATTTGCAAGATCGATCTGCCGGGGCTGTATGGATTCTTGCATATCTATTTCCGCCCAAAGTTGGAGTACCTGTAGCCCGTGCGGATCCGTAGCAGCCCATATCCTAACCTTGCTATCAGCACATATCGAGAACAACACGTTGTCGAGTGTTTGCTCGTGTTCGTGAGACCTTCGCCAGTGTATGCCGGTCACTGCGGTGGGGTGCGGAAGGTAGGTGAAGTCGAAGCGAGTATCGTCGGACCCAAAAGACTGCCTTCTCCAGAGTTTGATCAGTCGATCGTAAGCACCCGTCGAAGCAACAAGGCTGGCGTCATGTGAGAAGCTTGCGATTTTGACAGGCTTGGAAAGTTTACGGTTCCATATCATAGCCCCTTCATCTATTGTTTGAAAGAGTCTCAGCGAAGAAGACCCTACCAACAACTCTTCTCCCGATCCCCATGATAGTGTAAACGTGCCGCTTTCTTCCTCTGTGATCGGTAGTGTGCACTGGAGGGACCACTATAGGCACCATCAGGATCTTGGCTCATAGTACGTGTACTTGTAGCTACCTTCAGCGCACCCTCTAACCTCCCGTAAGGCCTGTATATGTATAATTCTTCATTAGTGCAAGTTCCTATTTTCCCGGAAACTTCATCGATAGCCACCGCGTCAAGTGCACCCGCATTATCATGATAGATCGTTTGAATGAGATCGTGCGGGCCGCCTAGGATAACCAAGGCATTGCCAGATATGTAAACCTTTAGAAGAACGAAGTCAACCACCGTCCAGAACTGCCAAGGAATTGGGTTTTCTCACCACCAGGCGCTGGCTCTCCCATAGTGCAGTGCAGACAGCTTGCAGCTTCGCCTGTGGCTTGCCTGGTAAGACCAATCGCATGGAAGCGATTACGTATCAGAGCTGCGGTGTTGTTGGCGCACTGCTCATCAAAGATCCTCATGGTATAGAGTTGTCCGGTCAGAAGGACGAAACAGTGATTTCAGCGACTCCGCGAAGGAATGAGACTGCTAATATTGATGAACCCTAACATAAGGTATCTTAAATTCCCTAGACTTACACTTGATAAGCGCGTGATCTCGGCCGCGACTCTACCTTATTTCTACGCATGGCTTCTAGTGCCTTGCCCTATCGAGAAAGTCTATCACAAGCGGATTTCTGGATACCTTATCTCATGAACAATAGTGATTAGTCTTATTGTACTATAAAAGACTAGAATTATATAATCTCATTCCTCCGGGCTGACGCCGAACTGCTTGGCGGCGACGAAACCATCAATGTCTCATTAACGTCATAATGGTGCAGTATCATGTACCAACATACTCCCAATAGGATATCCAATGCCCCGAGACTCCCCAACTCCGTTCGCGCTTCCCTGTTGCGTTCCTTAAGATGGCCCACCTGGCGTTCTCGGCGACTCATCCTCCAAGATAGCCCCGAATACACTCCTCCCTAACCGAGCCCCTGCCATGCTTCTCCCAAACGCCGCTCTTCGTCCGGTGCTCGGTTCCGTCCTTGGCTCGGTAGCTACCTGAGCCCCCAGTCGGCGTCTAAATGGCGTCCCAGCCGGCGTAGTCGAAGCCCTCACGAGAGCTCTTGCCCTCGTGGCTCTCTTAGACGGCGTGCTGAGATAGCCAGGTAGCGGCGTAGTGCTATTCTGCGCATCTAACGCCGGTATCCATTCGCTCAGGTCTAGCGCCGTCCATTCTTCCGCGCGAGTCGTAAGTCCCTCGTCGCCTGCGTCTGCTTCAGCTTGCAGTGCAAGGCGCCTTGCTTTGGATGAAGCAGTCGTTCGTTCCGGGGAAGATTGAAGGTTGCGCCTTGTAGCGGTCTTCTCGTGCCATTGCCGGACATGGCGGCGTAAATGGCGCTTATCGTAAGTCCTCTGGAAGGATACCGCTTTCGACACAAGAGCTTTGTATTCGATCATGCGGAGACTGCATCTGTGAAGGCAGCTAGAGGCCAGCAGAGAGAGATGTGGTTCGAAGAACAAGCGGGCGATTTCCTCGGAATTCAGTTGGGTTCGGAGTCGGTGGCGCCAGAGGTGAATGTGGTGAGAGGTTCGGACTAGCGCGTAATGGCCTTCGGCTTGGTAGCTCCAATTCGAAATTTGGGTAAGATGGGCGTGCCATTTGTCGAATGAATTAACCCCAAATCGTAGGAGGCGATCTTGACTTATCTGTTGTGCCGTTTCTTGCATTTCCAGAAATCGGGCCGTGCGGCCTCGCCAGTGAGTTAGATACCTTGTAGCAAGCTGCATCTTGGACTTTCGCCTGATCTGGATATAGGCATCGCGGCGTTTTCGGCGCTTTGACTCGATTACTGCAGATCGCCAGCGTTTCAAGATCCTTGTGGCAACGAAGTAAAATCCGGCATCTCTTGCCCAGCCATTCAGCTTTCTCAGGTGAGTTGATTTGAGAATCCATCTATGTATATTCTCTTGGACGATGCGAGGGGCATGGAATTGGAACGCGACCTCCTTGTCCTGACGATGTGCTGCTAATCGCTGAAGCCAACGGCCAATATTAGAGCGCAAACATCTCCTGTCTCTTTTGTCTTCAAGAGCTCGAAGGCTGTTATTACGCTCCGCTTGTATCTTGTATGAAACGTTCATCAGTGTTGACAGGTGCCTCAGCATGAGCCTCTCGTTGTAGAGCCTGCATAACAGATTGTACCGTTCTGCAAGTACCCATTTATAGAGGGCCTTAACAACAACTCTATCGTCGATTTGACGAGCCAAGGTTTGCCAGCGCAGGCGATCATTCCATTGAGTCCAGGCGTTCCTTACCAATCTTAGTCGATTGATATCTTCCGCCTGCCTTTCGACTCTGTACCGTGAAACAAAGATGGCAAATGTTGTGCCTGCCACCCTCCAGTCTACCATATTCGCAACTCGCCGAGCAAGAGGCGCATGGTGGGTTTTCAACCTCCACCCCCATAGCAGACGGGCATCTGTCTTTTGATGATTGAACTGAGCCGCATCCCGTGTTTGGGAGAGGATGATGCAAGTTTTTGCAAGCCATTGTATAAGGATTCGCCGTGCGATCCTTTCGTTGAAGACAACCGCAACCTGGTAGTTTCGCTGCAAATTCTGCCTTAAAGATGATACCCATGTTAAAAAAGACTTATTCTTCAATTTTCTTGCCCTCCATTCCGGAGCCCGTCGTCCACAAAATGTCCAAAACCAGCGCCAATACCCAAGCTTGTAAAGGTCCTCTTTGTACAATGCGATCGCTCTGGTCTCATCAGTCACTGCTCGGACGCAGCGCTGTTGCCAAACACCAAAGAATTTCTGCAGACGTAAACGACGAGCTTTGAGCGCATTCACAGCTGTGGTTTCAAGCCATGCATTGAAATATTTCAACCTCAGTATATGTCGTCGAGCAGTAGATGTATGGATTGCCACGTCATAAGCACACTCTGCCCAATGTGTGAAAGCTCTAGAAAGCAGATACAGATCTCGAGCTTTGCCTGCTCTTAGCTCCAAGCGGTTGAAGAATCGTTCAGTTTCGGCGGCATGTCTCTTCCAACAGAGTCGTTGTTGCCAATGTTCTAGGGACTCACGCATTAAACGTCCTGCATCATGAGTGAAAGCCTTTTCATTTAACAGCTTATGATCATGGCTAGCTTGCACTGCTGCAGCGAACCATTTACGGGCAATGGAACGGATTCGGTAATGTTGAAAGGTATCTGCGTCCCGTAACAACTGAGTCCTTGACGGGCGATTGAAAATCTCACGTTCAGCCGCCGCTTCTGAAGATCTCGTCTCATGGGCGAGGTTGGATGCTTGTGCATCATCTCCAAGGCTGTCCTCTATCAACGATAACGCTTGCGAAACGAACGTTTGGGGCTTCGCAATTCGACTACTGAGAACGTGGTTGGAAGATGCTCGATTTCTTGCATGATGATGCGGGATCTCAGATGCAGATGCGTGTCTTTTTGTATAATATTGGGTACTATCAGCGAATTCTTGCGCTGTCAACCTGCCTCTATATTGTTGTATAGCGCTAGACCGTAGCTCTGAAGGTTGGGAAGCGATCCTCTCAGTCGCCCGCGTCGTTGCTCGGCTCGATGAGCGCAATTTATGCACCGGGCTCTGGCTGTGCTGAATGCGTGACGTAGAGGCCCGCGACATCGGCCGTGGTCGGCTTGCTCTGACACTCTCATCCTCGACATCATACATCGAATTGAAAGATGCGCGTCTTGATATCCTGCGGAAGCCGTTCCCTGGTCTAGATATTGCAGTGTCGTCAAGTCCAAGCCCGTTGTCGCCACCGAAGTCTCTCGTAACGTCCTGAATTCCATCTTCTTCAGGGTCGAACTCAATCTGAATCCCCAGCTCCCCAAGCAGCAATTCGAAGCTTTCGTACAAAGAGAGACCAGGGTCCTTCTTATTGCCCAGTCTAAGCAAGAAGCGCAAATATGATTGGTCACGATCTGGATCCAATCCGTTTTGCGCGAGGACTGTGTCATACGCCGCGAATATAGCGCGAAAAGGCTTCTTCTCAACATCCGAGTGCTGCTCAGCGCTGGTAATGATCTGGTGGAGGATTGCGACATCTGCATTAGCTGTTAGTCAATGCAGCAAAGAACGCTATCGATTCAACGCGCCTTCGTTGGAGAGTTCGGGGTAGTCTTCGAGGCTGTTGTATTCGTCAGATGGTGGGGACGCTGGAGGCATCGACAGATCCGGCGCCTACCACGCGTCGTTTTTCGAGGCATGAAGATGGGTCACAATAGTTAAATACAGCTATGGAATAGAAGCAAGCAGCGATGCAAAGCATGATATTGAGTAAGTACTTCGTTAAATGCGACTGGCATGCTGGGAGAGTTGTTGTTCTAAACAAAGTCCTCGCTTCTTCGCGTCTCAAGGTTCGTCAGTAGGCTGGGTACTGGCAGCTTGTCTGAATCGGGATTGGCGTGTTATTGTAATGTTGACAAAATCGACACTTGTATGATTGTATCGATCTTCAATCCGAGTCTCGATGAAAAGAAGGCACATAATTTCATAAAGACATGCTCGTTTGTTGAGGAGAACCCGAAAGCGCATTCCAGCATGCCAACCAGGACCAGGCCTATCGAAAAACTTGCCGAAGCCGTGGCTAAGTGCTCCGCCGAGGTAGATTCGCTCATCCTTGGAGAAGAGTAATGTGTTGAAGAGATATAGGCCTCTGTTTATGGGAGATGCATTGTAGCGGATTACAATGCCGTTTATAAAGACAAGTGCCTTACAGAATTCCTCAGGCTGAAAGACTGTTACCTTGTGAGTAGTGTGCAAGACGATGAGTGAGAATGTCTATCTAACATCTATCTAGGCAGCTTCCAAGCGAAAGTGAATGCTCAACTATTCGTGAGCAGGTAGCGAGGCTTTGGGCTAGATATACAATAGCATATTGCATTACATAGACATTTCCGACTATCAAGCTATCCGAACGGCGCTGGCCTAATTTCTACATCTATCGCTATCGAATCTTTGAGAGTTCTACATTTCTTCGTATTCGCATATGTCGAAGTCTCTCTACAGCTTCACTAAGCGAAGCAGAAACGTTGCTTTCTGCACTTCCTGTTCCTCTTCAAGGATGACGACATCAACATCGCCGTTGGGAATTTTGCCTTCGAAGGCAGTCACTACATGTTTGTCCAGTGGCCGCCGTAACGCTTTCTCGAATGTCCTGCCATGGCTTGAGAAGACTTCCTCGATTCCAATCTTCTGGGGATCGCCAAGGACCTTGTACTCCATCTTCACATCGTCTGTTGCGGCAAGCTTTGCTTTCTTTCGAAGCTGCTGCACTCTGTTGATAATCTCACGAGCTACTCCTTCACGTTCAAGCTCGGGATATAGGGTGGCGTCCAGGATGATAAGGACATCGTTGTCCGTGTTAGTTTCCAGGGTTTTGGAAGAATCGTTGTCTGCCAACCCTCTCTTCACAATCAGATCTTCCTCTCCAAGTTCGATGCCGTCAACGGTAATTTTCTTTTCAAGCACGAAGCGGCGAACATCAGCACTCGTAAGGCCTGGCAGTGCTTTCTTCACCTTTTGAGCGGCACCTCTTAGCTTCTTTCCAAGTGTCGGCCAGTCAGCATCCACGCTGTACTGGACGTTGTATTTCGCCTCATCTGAAGATAAAACAAGCTCGTGGATATTAAGCTCTTTGCAAATCTCTCCCTCCAGTGACCGTATATCTTCAAGATATGACTCAGTTGGGTGTATGACAATCAGAGTCTTCAATGGCTGCTTCAGACCAATAGCCCTACGTTCTCGAGAAACGCGTCCAAGCTCTATGACCCTTTGCATTCGTCCGACGCGCCTCTCCACATTTTCGTCAAAAAGCTCCTCCCTGACTTCTGGGTATTGAAGAAAATGCACGCTTCTAGAATCCTCACCTTGCAAGGATCTGGGTATATGAGGTAAAAGGCGTTGGTAGATGTTATCGGTGATGAACGGTGTAAATGGTGCAAGCCCGCGCGTCAATGTATAAAGTACTTCGAAGAGAGTGTTCAGCGCATGTTTCGTATCCTCAATGCTGATTTCACCCTTCAGACGCCGTCGATTAAATCGAATATACCAATTTGAAGTGTTGTCGAGTAAGCCAAGTAACTTTGGCACCACGGTGTACAGCCGGTAAGCTGCCATCTCTTTGTTTACAAACTTGAGCAAGCTTTGACAGCTTGCCAAAATCCACTTGTCCATAACGTTCTCATTACTTGATTCTGCTTGAGGGTCGAACATAAAATCGACGTTTTCGACCTTTCTTAACAAGAGTACCTGGTCCTGGAAAAACTTGTAACAATTCCAAAGGGGTAGAAGGACCTTCGATACGATCTCCTTCACACCAGATTCTTTGAAACGAAGAGTTTCCGCGCGAACGACAGGGGAGTTGATAAGATACAACCGGAGAGCATCCGAGCCGTACTTATCGATAATTAGTGACGGATCAGGATAATTCTTTAATCGCTTCGACATCTTTTTCCCGTCTTCTGCCAGTACAATGCCATTGACAATACAATTCTTGAAGGGCAACCGACCGAAGAGATGTGTGCCCAATACAGTCAGAGTGTAAAACCATCCTCGGGTCTGATCCAAACCTTCTGCGATGAAATCCGCAGGAAATTTAGATCTGAAATCCTCTGCGTGCTCAAATGGATAATGTGATGAAGCATACGGCATACTTCCAGATTCGAACCAACAGTCAAATACTTCCTCGATACGCCGGAGATCGCCCTTGCCTTGCTTACTCGGTATTGTGATATTATCAACCTTGTCTCGATGAATGTCGGTAATTTCGCCTTCGAAACCACTCAGCTTCTTGAGCTCCTCTATGCTACCAACACAGACAATCTCTTTGTAGTCCTCACTTGCCCACAACGGCATAGGAGTACCCCAATATCGATTTCTTGACACGTTCCAATCTCTGGCATTTGCAACCCAGCTTCCAAATCGCTTCTCTTTGACGAAATTTGGCACCCAATGTGACCCCTCAATACCATTGAGCATATCCGGGATGATCTGAGGGATCTTCACAAACCAGGCAGGCACAGCTTTATAGATTAGTGGAGTGTCTGACCGCCAACAGAATGGATAACTGTGAGTGATTTGACTATCTACAATGAGACGGCCGGTTCCTTTCAGGTGCTTGATAATAGCTTTGTCGGCAGCCTTGACATGTTGACCCGCAAAATCCTTGACTTCTGCTGTGAAGTTACCCCTCTCGTCTACCGGGTTTGGTGGCAGTCGTTTGTCATTGATAACCCCTGCCTCAAAGGCGACTTTGTAATCCTCTTCGCCGAACGCGGGAGATTGATGTACTATGCCAACACCACTATCTGCAGTCACATATTGCGCATTGAGTACTCGGAAGCCAACGTCCTTGAACTCTTCATAGAAGTAGTCAAACAGGGGCTCATATCGCCAGCCAAGCATGTCCTTGCCCATAACACGGGCCATGACTTTGTATTTCGCCTTCTTTGGGTCTTTGTAGAGTGTCTTTAGGAGAGATTCTAACAGAATATAGTTCTTGCCCGAGAGTTCATCGTGTATTTTGACGTACTCAAATTCGGGGTTCGCAGCCAGACTTGTGTGAGATGGTAATGTCCAAGGTGTCGTAGTCCAAGCAAGAAGACAGGTCCGAGGGTCGCTAAGTAAGGGAAACGTAACGACCACGGCAGGGTCCTGGACATCCTTATAGTTCTGCTGAGCTTCAAAGTTGCTGAGTGGAGTGTTAAGGGCTGTTGAATAAGGCATGACCCGGTATCCTCTATATACAACATTCTTCTCAAAAAGTTGCTTAAAGACCCACCAGACAGACTCCATGAATGTGGGGTTCATGGTCTGCGACGTATTGGGGTTAGAAGCAAAATCAGATGTAGGCTTAGGGCTTCCTTGCCTTGTAATCGTTGTCAAAATCAATCCAACGCCCCAAACGTTCGATCGTCTGTCTCCACTCCGTAGCAAATCGCATGACAATCGCCCTACACTCCGCATTGTAGTTGGCGATCCCCATCTTCGCCACAGCGTCTTTGCCAGAAAGACCTTGTTTCTTGTCGATTTCATATTCGATTGGCAGTCCATGCGTGTCCCACCCGAAGCGCCTCTCCACATAATAACCCTTCATGGACCAATATCTAGGAATAATATCTTTGATTGTGGAGGAAAGAAGGTGGCCATAATGGGGTAGGCCTGTTGCGAACGGAGGCCCATCATAGAAGGTATAGCGTCTTCGATTTCTGGACAGCTCGACCTGTCTCTCAAATGCCCCAATCTCTTTCCACCGCTTCAGTATCGCCTGCTCTTCCTGGGGAAAGTCGATGGACATGGCGACGGGTGGTTGCCGGCCAAGAAGTTGTAGGTTGTGAGCTTACGGTAAATTTTGGCGGTCATAATTTTGAACACAAGCGATACGTGACTCACCAAAAAGTCGTTTTATATTCACGTTATTTTATCATAGCTACCTACCTTACCCATCGAAGAACGGTAGTAGTGCAATAGACTCTCAGACATTCAAAATCACTGACTCACGAGGTTCAGCTACATTCTCTCCTATTCCTCAACAAGGCGTTACAACTTCTACTTCCTATGTACTGAGTCTACGTCTTGACTAACTGGGTATTAACTGTCAGAACAATTTTGGTTCAAGCTAAGAGATCATGAACTTTAATCCGAGTCTTCCTTCTCATCAACTTCTTCCTCCGCATCCGATACCTCTTCTCCGAGTTCTCGTAGTCGTTTCTAGCAACTTTAGTAAACGAGTGACATGTATGAAACTACCAGGAAAATACCTTGTCCTTGGACCTTTTCTCTTCAAGATCCCCAAGCACCATAAATAGATCATCAAGCTCCGTCTGCACTACCTTCCGAGCATCTTCTTTGGCATCAAAGTCACCTTGCAACCGAGTGGCCCTATCCTCGGCGTCTCGCGCTTTATCCTCTGCGCGCTGCAATCGAGACTCTAGAACTGATACCTTAGTAGTGTACTCCTCATGAGCAATCTGAAGATCTTGAACATGGTCCTTGGTAGTCTTGTCTAGCTCACTCTCTACCTTTCGTATTGTAGCTTTGAGATCGGCGATCTCTGCATCATTGCGTGCTCGAATTCTTGTAGCAGTGGCTTCGCTCTCTTCTTTGAATTTCTGCATTTCGCCGCGCAATACTTGCACAGTCGCCTCATGCGCTTCTTGACTCCGTAGCTGCGCAGATTGATGCTCGCGTATCGTCCTCTGCGTATCTTCTTCATGGTTTCGTTGCAGCCCCTCGTTAATTGACTTAATCCGACTCAACTCAATTACTGCTGATTCTTTCGCTTTTCTGTGATCCGCTTGCTCTTGCCCAAGCTTGCGCTCTACGGTCAAGATTTCGGACTCGAGCTGCTGGATTGTTTGGGTCCGGTCGTCCAATTGAGCTTTCAGAGAATCCACCAATTCTCTGGAGACACCTTTCTGGATACCGTTCGCAACAACGGGCACCTCTAGTCCAGGATCGCGGTCGATAGCCCGTACGATGCGGCTGAAGTTGTCTTTCAAGAAATCCACAAAAGTCTTGTCAAAATAGACTTCAGGAAGACCACCAGATTGCGTCGATCCGAGGTTCTGGGGTAACACCTCGAAATCACGGACCGCAGCGTGTTCCCGTAACTTGGTGATCCTATCAATATATTGTTCGCGACCCAAACGCGTGGTTAGGATCTGATGTAGGGTAGCCCGAGATATTGGAGAATCCTTGGTTGAAAATTCGTAGATGATACCAAGGAGGAAAGCACAGAGTCCTGGTACAATAGCTGTGGTATGACTACTTTGGGTAATGAGCTGGGCGATGCTCTGCACATTGCTTCCCTCGCCTAAAAAGTCGTTCACTGCATCATGGTCTTCATATAGCCATCCACATAAGACCATCAAGTAACCTGTTGAGATTCTTTCATCCTCGCCCTTCTGTTGGCTGGAAACCAGATTCCCAGCAATTGTTTGGATACAAGTGACCACCTCTTCCCCTTGCGCGGCGTCTCCTTCTACGACCTTCATGGCAATGTTCTTGGCATCAACATTGTCATATAGGAGATGGTACAGGATTACAGCAGCGATCCATGGGCGGTAGGGATCAACTGCACGTCCAGACTCTGGTTCCGAAATGAGGATTGTGAGTATGTTATCTGCTTCAAATTCATCAGAATTATGACCCTCGACTGCCCTCCGTAAGAAATGTAAGCGTATGGGAATATGATTATATAGGTAAGCCTTAATGCATTCGCAAGCAGACATTCGAAGATCGAAAGCATGCGTTAATGATGATGCGAGTGAGAGATCAAGAAGGCCAGATATCACGTTCATTGTGGGCGGAGAGTCGTTACTCTTCGCATGACCATTGATCCGTTGGAACAAGCCATCACTATGTGGGGAAAGAACATCGAGTTGTGCGAAACCCTCCTGTAGGCCACTGTTTCCTCGAATAAGGTCGGCCGAAGTTGCCAAGGCCTTCCAGACTTTCATAAGCGGTGATTCATCTGCATCTGGAGGAGATGGAACTCACCTCAGCCCTAATGGTTATGTCTATTGAATTGTGGAAAGCTATGTCAAGAACGTGATTTAATACCCCGCTTTGCCAGAATGCCATTTGATTTGCTTGCGTTCCTACACTTCCGTTGATCAAGAAAAGGCGTAAGACAGCGAGCAGTCCCCAAAGATTCTTATCGCGCTGAGATCTCGCCCAGTCAGCAATGCCGTCTGGTGAATTTTGTTCTCGAATAGCTTGGCTTAACACGTCTGCCAATTTCCTCACCCAACCGGTTTCACGAAAGTAAGACTGATTAGAGCCATTCAGTCTGAGAAGGTTACCCAGCAAAGACAGGCAATCTTGGACAACGATTCCGCCATGTGTGAGAGATCCTTCTGCGTCGATGATGCCAAATATGCGATCAAAGGCATTCTCGAAAGCTACAAGCTTTTGTAGGTCTGGCGAGGATGGGGTAAGAGCTGTGAGCAGAAGAAGGCCCTCTGCGAAAAGTTAGGCCCGTCAGACATGGTCATGGGGGTAACTTTAGATCATACCACTACGTACTGCTTCCCTTTTATCTTCTAGTACGGCGACAAGTCTTGATACACCGAGGGGAGCTGTGTAGACACATTCCTGCGTTCTTTCCGGCCGTGCAGTCGATATTGCGGAAATCAACTGTAAGGAGTAAAGCCGGGAAAAGAAATCATGAGTATCCAGTAGATCCAGGAGAACTGTTATATTTTCTTGCCGCTACTCCGTCAACTCAGCAAACAAACCAACGCCTCACTTCAAGGCTACTCACTTGGGTGAACTCATCAGCTAGCCACAATGCTATGTCATCAGAAGCTTCGGGCTATTTGCTATTAGGAAGCATCACACTCTGCACTGGGAGCTACTTGCGCTTGACTCATCGGGGTTGAAAAGCATTAACAGGGTCTCCAGTATGACCTTGGTTGTATCCACGTCTTCAACATCCTGGTTGAGACAACTTATAAGGCCTCTAAGAGCCCCTGAAGCCACCGAGGCTGGGTAGACTTTTGCGAAGCTTCTAAGGCCCAGAATGGCAGCACGGCGGTCCTCTAGTAAAGTAGCACTATGCAAACGCCCACTGAGTGTGGTAATTGTAGATGTTGCATTTTGTTTTGCTGGGGCCTGAGATTCGAGTATGCGGAACATTGTTAGGCTGATGGTATGTCCCTTCGTATGCAAGGCAATCGCGACATTATCCACAGATACATTATAGATTCAGCATGTAACATCAGCTCCTCAAGCCGCATAAAGTTGCTTCCTCGGATGTGTGATGTTCAGTGGCAGTCATGGTGGGCCGGTGGCAGCTGTTCGATCAGATCCCGAAACATGTAATTTTGCCGTATATTTGGAGTTAGCTTCTAATACTTTACAAACCTCAAAGCATCAAAGACTGTGAAACAACTGATTACTCGTAGTCTTCAACAGGGCGGAACTAATCAGATGTGATCTCTCTGCGTTTTTGGTCCATATCATCACTTAGGTTCAGATCATGCATGCGACAGTAAACACGGCTACCAAGGGTTCTTTTCCAGCTTACTGAAGCTCCGCCTATCGCAGCACTGGTTGCATTTGTGACTTTACTGCATACGCTTTCGACTTGTACACCGTGTGGCTTTGTCCCGACCATTGGTCCATCTCTTGTCACCGAGCACTGAGGACTACACTGCTCCTGCTTTCTAACCCTTTTTGGTACGCTTAAGCTTGGTCGCAGAGCGTCCTCAAACAGCCATGGGTGTCCCAGCACTTTTCCGATGGCTATCGCAAAAGTATCCAAAGATTGTTTCGCCGGTCGTCGAAGAGCAGCCTACAGAGATAGACGGTCAAAAAATACCTGTGGATATCACTGACCCGAACCCTAATGGAGAGGAATTTGACAATCTTTACCTGGTAAGGTACTCAGTGAAATTAAACGAATTCAGGCTAATCTCCTCAGGATATGAACGGCATTGTTCATCCTTGTTCTCATCCTGAAGATCGCCCTGCTCCGGATACTGAAGAAGAGATGATGTTGGCTATATTCGAATACACTGATCGTGTGGTGAACATGGTGCGGCCAAGAAAATTATTGTTGATTGCCATTGGTATGTTAAGTGCTGTTGATCTCTGTGGTCTGGCCTAGCCTTATACTCCCCTGCGGATCGTTGCTTCATCTGTTGATATTCCACGTTACCAAGGGGGGTACATCTCTACATCAGACTGGTTTGTTTAGAGAGGCAAGGGCTGATCTTGTGATTCCAGATGGGGTTGCGCCAAGGGCGAAGATGAACCAGCAGCGCTCTCGGCGCTTCAGATCCGCGCAGGAAGCTAAGGAGAAAGACGAGGATAAAGAAGAATTCCTGAAAATGCTTAAGTCCCAAAACGGAAGCGTCGTACATGAGGACGCTGAGGCTATGGTAAAGAAGAAGACATGGGATCATAATGTGATCACCCCAGGGACACCATTCATGGATATCCTCGCAGCCTCCTTGAGATATTGGTGTGCCTACAAGGTTAACACCGATCCGGCTTGGGAAAAGGTGGGCTCGTTAAGCGTTATTACCGAGCAAAACACTGACAGTTCACAGATGAAAGTCATCATCTCGGATGCAACCGTCCCAGGTGAGGGGGAGCACAAGATCATGGAATTCATCAGGTCTCAACGATCTTCACCAGAGCATGACCCTAATACGCGTCACGTCATATACGGATTGGTAGGTTAACGATTGCTAGTTCTGCCTCCATTAAGCAAGATACTAATCTTCTGTCAAGGATGCTGATTTGATTATGCTTGGACTTGCGACGCATGAGCCTCATTTTCGGGTCCTGCGTGAGGATGTGTTCTTCCAAGAATCGAAAGCGCGCACCTGTCGAATCTGCGGCCAGAAGGGTCATATAGCCGAGGCGTGCAAGGGCGAGGCCAAGCAAAAGGATGGAAACTTTGATGAGAAGGACAAAGCCGTGGCCTTGAAGCCCTTCATATGGCTTCATGTGTCCGTCCTCCGCGAATATCTTGAGGCAGAACTCTACGTTCCTCAACAGCCGTTCCGCTTTGACCTAGAGAGGGCTTTAGATGATTGGGTTTTCATGTGCTTTTTCGTCGGTAACGACTTCCTGCCACATCTACCTAGCCTTGATATTAGAGAAAATGGTATCGACACGCTCATTGCAATCTGGCGCGACAATATTCCATCTATGGGTGGTTATCTGACGAAGGACGGTCATGTTGATCTGGAACGAGCTCAGTTCATCCTCAACGGCTTAGCAAAACAGGAAGACGCGATTTTCCGACGTCGTCGCCAAACAGAGGAACGCAAGGACGCGAACGCCAAACGGCGAAAGCTCGAGGAACAGAATCGGAATAACGATCGATACTCCGGAGGTGGGAACTACGCTGGGCCTGATGGACGTCGCAAGTCTCCAGATTACACTACTCCCACTCATATCGGCTCTGGTCGCGGCAAACCAACGAAGCCAACAGTGGCTCCACCAGATCTCCCTTTGTTTGTCCCTGGTAAAGGAAGTATTTCCAGAGAAGAAAAGGCTATGACCCATGAAATGGTCGTAAACCGCGGAGCTGTCTACAAGGCAAATCTCGCAAACAAAAGCGCTGCTGCAGTGCTCAAAAGCAAATTACTTAATGGCGACCAAAACAATGGTGCTACCGCCAGTCCGGATGGGTCCGCCATCGGGTACAACGCCGATGCTGTCGAGCAAAGCAAGACGCTTGAGGGTGCTGACAAGCCCCAAACGCCCGTATCGGCCCTTGGCAAGAGGAAAGCCGAACTCATAGAAGACGATGAGGCTAGCACTCCAGGAGGTGACAGTACCACAGACAGCCCTAGGCGAACCGAAGCAGATCCCGACGAACCCTCCACTGATAACGTTCGACTATGGGAAGAAGGTTATGCAGATAGGTATTATGAGCAGAAATTTGGTGTCGATCCCAAAGACATTGGCTTCCGAAACAAGGTCGCAAAAGCTTACGTTGAGGGTTTGGCATGGGTATTGCTTTACTATTTCCAGGGCTGTCCATCTTGGACGTGGTTTTATCCGTATCACTATGCTCCTTTTGCTGCAGACTTTGTCGAACTCGACAAGATAAGCATCAAGTTCGAGAAAGGTAGAATATTCAAGCCATTCGAACAATTGATGGGTGTGCTACCTGCAGCATCGAATCACGCTATCCCCAAGGTTTTTCATCCGCTCATGACCGACGAAGACAGTGAGATTCTAGATTTCTACCCATTAGAGTTCCCCATTGATCTCAATGGTAAGAAATTCGCATGGCAAGGAGTCGCACTGCTACCGTTCATCGACGAGAAAAGACTCCTAGACGCAATGGCGAAGAAGTACTCTCTTCTATCTGCCGAAGAGGTTGCCAGGAATGAGTTGGGTAGAGATGTACTCATCATATCAGATCGTCACCCATTGTACGAGGAGATAGCAATGAATTTCTATTCAAAGCGCCAGGGCTCTTCCCAATACCAAATTAATGCTAAAGTAAGCGAGGGGCTGGCGGGTGTAGTCGAGAAGAACCAGGAATATCTACCCGGAAGCTCACTTGATTTTCCTTTGTCGGAAGGAGATATGCCAAACTTAGACGAAGATCACAGTATTAGGTAAGTCTACTCTTGGGAGTGTAATGAACATGCTAATCTTTGATGAGTGTCCATTATGAGATGCCAAAATCGAGTTATACACATAAGTCAATGTTGCTTCGTGGTGTTAAGTTCAGTACCCCGACTCTGGATCGTGCAGACATTGAAGCTACGAAAGGACGCGCAAACCATTCAGGTCGGTCTCATGGTGGTGCTCCATTACGAGGCGGTCACAACAACGGCCGTGGCCGAGGTAGTCAGATGAATTATTCAGACTCAAGACCCAATCCATTCGCTGCTCACATAAACCCTGGATTCGCACCTTCAGGTATATCGGGTAACTCTCGGGGAGGCCCACCTCCACCTCCAATGCCAGGCTGGGCTCCGCCGCCTCCAGGGTCAGAAACTCTGCAGAGAGGCCCTCCACCACCTCATGGCCGCAACCCATTTTCATATGCACCCCAAGGGCAAAGCTACAATTATGGAGCGCCCCAAGTACCTCTACAGAACGGCTATGGCAACCGTCCACCTCAGCCGCCACCGAGTGGACAATATATGAACAATTACTCGAACCATGCACCGAATGATGATTATTACAGGCCGCCAACGGGTGATCGTTATGGTGGGTACAACGATAGGACTGGTAGATAAGGAATTCGAAAGCGTAAATGGATCAGTAGGCATAGCATTATATACCGAAAAACGAGCTACGTTACAAGATGTTGTACCTTGTCTACTACCTTACATATTGTATTAGCCCACTACACTGCAATACCTCAACGCTTAAAACTCTAACAAACCAGGCCCCTTCAAAATGTAGAAATAACACAACTTCATACTATAACTGCAGTAGTCTATCAAACGAGTTGATAGAATTCTGGTCCAGGTCAGGTTTCTTCTGAGCCTCGGCGCTAAAGTCCCCCCGAAGGTCCAATCACAGAAAATCTCACCGCCTCCAGATGTCAGCATCATGGTGACCGTCTTTATTTCATTGCTATTCTCTACATTCTATCCATATCTCAAAGCCTGACGATTTTGCTCTTACCCATTGGTTTACATTACGATTTCTCGTCTCAATAGGCTTTCACTCCCTACTGGGCGTCAGGGAATAACACACGACATTTCGATAAGATCTGAGTGGCTGACCAAACAAGCAAGTATTCACATATAGGAAAGGGACAATATGGGAAGCTCGCAGGAGCCTACAAAAGTATCAATATTGGGAAAAGAGAACATCATTGTGGACTACGATATTTGGGGTCACTTTGTTGCACAAGATCTCTTGACAAATGTAAAATCTTCTACCTACGTGTTGATCACAGACACAAATCTTTATGACCACTATGTTCTCTCATTCAAGAATGTGTTCTCCGAAGTAGCATCCCAGGTGGGTGCTGAAACTCGTCTACTAGGCTATGCAATACCCCCAGGGGAGACATCCAAGTCTCGGGCCACCAAAGCCCAAGTCGAGGACTGGATGCTTTCAGAAGAGAGAGACCCACCATGTGACACCAAAACTGTTATTATTGCGCTTGGAGGAGGTGTTATTGGGGATATGATCGGATTTGTGGCTGCAACGTTCAAAAGAGGCATCAGATTCGTACAAGTACCTACATCGTTGTTGGCTATGGTGGATTCCTCGATAGGTGGTAAAACAGCGATCGACACTCCAGCCGGCAAGAACCTCGTCGGAGCCTTTTGGCAGCCCGCGCGAATCTATGTTGATCTTCAATTTCTTAATAGTCTGCCCACTCGCGAATTCATCAATGGCTTAGCCGAGGTTATCAAGGTGTGTCTAGTCTTTCTGTGCTTGAGATTGAGTATCGAGAGGGCTGATATTCCACCAGACTGCTGCCATCTGGGACCAAGATGCATTCGTCGCTTTAGAAGAGAACTGCAGTCAATTAATGGCAGCTATTCAGGCTACCCCTGAGATGGGCGAAGGCAGACTCTCAAGCGTACGCCAAGCTCTGAAGAAGATTGTGCTCGGATCTGTACGGGTGAAAGCCCATGTAGTTTCAGCAGACGAGCGGGAGGGGGGCCTCAGAAATCTATTGAACTTCGGTCACTCGATTGGCCACGCTTTCGAAGGTATCCTGACGCCTCAGATACTTCACGGTGAATGTGTTTCGATTGGTATGGTACTAGAGGCAGTTCTAGCACGCCATCTTGGGGTGCTTGACGGTGGAGCAGTCTCTAGACTCACCAAATGCCTGAAGAATTATGGGCTTCCCATTTCCTCCGAAGATCCTCTTGTCCAGACACGCAGCGGGCATAAGCATTGCTCCGTAGATCAATTAGTCTCGATTATGGGTGTCGACAAGAAAAATGATGGTAAGAAGAAAAGGATCGTGCTGCTTTCAGGAATTGGCAAAACATACGAACGACAGGCAAGCGTGGTATCTGATCGAGACATTCGGATCGTACTATCTTCCGCAATATTCGTGTCGCAGTTCACACCCAGAGCCTCGCAGGTTTCATGTATCCCACCTGGCTCAAAAAGCATATCTAATAGAGCCTTGGTTCTTGCAGCCCTTGGCAGAGGTACATGCCGTATCAGAAACCTCCTGCATTCTGATGACACCGAGGTCATGTTGAACGCTCTTGTAACATTAAAAGGTGCCAAATTCGCGTGGGAGGAAGATGGGAAAGTCTTGGTTGTGACAGGGAATGGTGGCAAGCTCTACGCCAGTGACGATGAACTCTACCTAGGCAATGCCGGCACTGCATCCAGATTTTTGACTACGGTTGTGACTCTGGCTGAGGCTACGACAACGGCCTGGTCAACGTTGACGGGTAATGCGAGGATGAAAAAACGTCCTATCGGCGCCTTGGTCGATGCACTTAGGGCCAACGGCGCAACGATTGACTGCGTGGAAAAGGAGCCAGAAAAATATTTCCCCCTGAAAATCAAGGCGAGCCAGGGCATGGAGGGTGGGGACATCAACCTCAAGGCGAACACCTCTTCACAGTACGTTTCCTCAATACTTATGTGCGCACCTTATGCAAAGAAACCGGTTACTCTACGTTTGATAGGTGAAAAGCCTATTTCGCAACCGTATATTGACATGACGGCCGCAATGATGGCTTCTTTCGGGATTGTGATAATAAAATCTAAGACAGAAGATCATACGTACCATATACCGCAAGGTACTTATAGGAACCCTAGCAACTATACAATTGAAAGTGATGCAAGTTCCGCCACGTATCCTCTTGCCGTGGCCGCGATAACAGGAATTACTTGCACAGTACCAAACATAGGCTTCAATTCTATGCAAGGCGATGCACAATTTGCTATAAAGGTTTTGAAGCCAATGGGCTGCACTGTGAACCAGACGGAGTCCTCCACCACTGTGACAGGACCGCCAAGAGGCACATTACAACCAATCGAAGAAATAGATATGGAAACCATGACGGACGCTTTCCTCACAGCCTCTGTTCTTGCCGCCGTTGCCCAAGGGTCCAATGGCGTGTCAACAACTAGAATCACCGGCATAAAGAATCAACAGCAGAAAGAATGTGAACGAATAACGGCAATGAAGGATCAATTAGCAAAATTTGGAGTTACCAGCCGCTACTGGCTGAATAACAGCATAATCGATGGTATCGAGATTAACGGTAACAACTACACTGAACTACAAAAGCCTCCAGGTGGTGTTGAGTGCTATGACGATCACAGGGTAGCTATGAGCTTGAGTGTTTTGGCTATGGTGGCCCCGCACGGTGCGTTAATAAAGGAAAGAGAATGTGTCGGTAAGACATGGCCTGGTTGGTGGGATACAGTTCGCCAATCATTCGGCGTGGACATGGAGGGCATCGACTTAGAGCAGCCAAAGACGGCTATCCATCAGCATTCAGGTGCGTTCGTACCCCTTCGGCTTAATCTTAACCATTTCTCCCATCTTATCCCAATGCGGCTCTCGTCATCTCTGTTTGAGAAGCTCGACTCCACTACAGAAGACATCATCTCTTTATCCTAGCTAACCATCTCAATAGTTGATACGCAGAAATCCATCTTCCTCGTCGGCATGAGGGGAGCAGGAAAGACCACCTCGGGAGGCTGGGTAGCTGATATCCTTGGTTGGCCCTTCGTTGATCTAGATACGCAATTAGAAATTGAAGCAAGACGCACCATACCAGAAATAATCCGAGATTCGGGTTGGGAAACATTCAGAGAACAAGAGCTGGCTTTGCTTAAGAAAACACTGGCTGAAAAGCCGACAAAACATGTTTTTGCCTGTGGAGGCGGCATCGTCGAAATTGCAGAAGCCCGACAAATACTTACCGAGTATCATAGATCGGGCGGCTTGGTGATATTCGTTCAGCGGAATATCGACGATGTAATGGCATATCTACAGATAGACAAGACGCGACCGGCATATGTGGATGATATGAGAAGCGTTTGGCTGCGAAGAAAGCAATGGTATCAGGACTGCAGCAATTATGAGTTCTACAGTCAGAGGACGAGTCCAACGGCGCTGAAAATAGCTTCGAAAGACCTCAAAATTTTCCTCGGTACAATCAGTGGGCGAAGACGACCTCTGGAGGCGATCAAGGCAAAGCAGCAATCTTTCTTTGTTTCCCTCACATGTCCAGACATTGCTGCCGCAGTAGGCTCTTTGGATGAAGTGACCGTCGGGTCCGATGCTGTAGAGCTAAGAGTCGACCTCCTAGAAGACCCCAAGAATCCTGGGGGACCTCCCTCCACCGAGTATGTCGCACACCAAGTCTCAGTTCTCCGCGGCGCTACCTCTCTCCCCATTATCTTCACCATCCGGACACAGAGCCAAGGGGGGCGGTTCCCAGACAAAGACTACGACGCAGCTCTTGCTCTGTACAAGCTAGCCCTCCGCATGGGCGTTGAATTCTTGGACCTCGAGATCCACTTTCCCGACTCCCTTCTCCAAGTGGTGGCAACATCTAAAGGCACCACCAAGATTCTCGCGTCTCACCATGACCCCAAAAGTACCCTCTCCTGGAGCAACGGCTCTTGGGTGCCGCACTACAACAAAGCCCTGCAATACGGCGACGTTATCAAGCTTGTCGGTGTCGCTAAGTCCCAGGTAGACAATATCCAGCTCTCGGAATTCAAATCCTGGGCATTATCAGAGCACGCAGACGTGCCTATGATTGCCATAAACATGGGCATCGATGGCCAGACAAGCAGAATCTTAAATGGCTTCCTAACGCCAGTGTCGCACCCCGTTCTTCCTTTCAAAGCCGCTCCGGGCCAGCTATCTGCTGCTGAGATCCGCACAGGACTGTCTTTATGTGGCGTTATTAAGCCAAAGCAGTTCTTCCTCTTCGGCAAACCGATCGCGCAATCTCGCTCGCCAGCAATGCACAACGCCCTCTTCAAGTCCACCGGTCTCCCCCACAAATACTCCTTCCTCGAGACTGATTCTGCCGCCAAGCTCGAGAAAGTACTTCGCGCTGACGACTTTGGCGGCGCATCTGTGACCATCCCGCTAAAGCTAGACATCATGCCCTATCTCGACGCCATCTCCGATGACGCCAAAATCATCGGTGCCGTCAACACCATTGTCGTCTCCCCGCCAACATCCAGCACCGCGTCCAAACCCCACCACCTTACGGGCCAAAACACAGACTGGCGCGGCATGCAGCTCATTTTGCAAAACGCCGGCGCCCCTTCTCAAGCCCGCGCCGGCCAAAGCGGCTTAGTGATCGGTGGGGGCGGTACCGCAAGAGCGGCGATATACGCCCTACATGCAATGGGCTACGCACCTATCTACGTTCTCGCACGCTCAGCCCCAAAACTGCAAGAGCTCGTCGAGAGCTTCCCGACCGAGTACGACCTCAAACCCATAACCACGCCCTCTGAAGCCCAGCAAATTGACCCCGGGCGCGTCCCGAACATAGCCATCGGCACCATCCCCGCCGACAAACCCATCGACGGCGACATGCTCGAATCTCTTGACAATCTCTTCAGCAGCACATCTACCAAAGAGGGCCAGGTGGAAATCCTGCTCGAAATGGCCTACAAACCATCTCTGACGCCCCTGATGCAGCTGGCGCAACAGAATGGTTGGGAGGCGATCCCGGGGTTGGAGGTGCTGGCTGCGCAGGGGGTGTGGCAGTTTGAGGCGTGGACGGGCGTTATGCCGCTGTTTCGAGATGCGAGAGTGAGTCCCTTCTTCACTTGTCCTTTATCAGTGCGATTTTGGGTATTGACAAGTGTTGCAGAATGCGGTGATGGGGAACGTTGGTGGGAATTAAAGGGGCTATTTAGACGGGGGAGTTGGGAGGCTACAACCAAAAGTTGACAACGTTCAACACAGACAACCCCCCAAAAATGATCCAAAAAGCGACGTATATCAAAACATAAAATCCCTCATCTCACCCCCCCTAACCATCTCTTCTATTTCCCCTCCCCCAAAAAATGAAAACAAAAAAAACCGCCCCCTCCTCAACCCACAATGCCAAACTCCCCCGTTGTTCCAATCCCCGAGTCCCCCCTCCTACTCCATCCGAACAAGCCACCGCAACCAACCCCTCCACCCCTAACAATATATACAATCGTCTCCTCCATCCCACCAATCCCCACAACCTCCCCTCCCCATCCAACAGACCCGTCACAGCCTCAACCACTCAAACCCCATCTCTCCCCAAACAAAAAACACCCATTCAATCGCCTTCTTACAGCACAGTACATCACATCTTCCCCCCCCCCGGGCACTGGTGAGGGGGAAGGAAGTGTCCCTTTTTTTTTTTGAGGGATGGGGGTTGATAGATAGATAGATACGGTGGTACATAGCATAGCATAGCGTTCCATTGCACTATGTAATCTGTCTATCTATTCACTTCATCATCCCATCCATTCTCCCTCCTCTCTCCCCCCCACCCCCCCCCATTTTCCGTACTCGTACCAATAATTCCTCTCCGCACACTAATACACACATACACACACTCTCTCTCTCTCTCCGCTCCTTCTTCTTCTTCTCCTTCTTCTCCTTCCCCTTCTTCTCCTTCTTCTCCTTCCCCTTCTCCTTCCCCTTCCCCTTCCCCTTCCCCTTCCCCTTCCCCTTCTCCT
>JAABUU010000431.1_pt1 | contig 95399 bp, 119 predicted proteins | sample 5559301 | NCBI WGS metagenome assembly JAABUU01 (sample SAMN10711884, study PRJNA513360) | rock metagenome | isolation source: Antarctica rocks | place: Antarctica: Victoria Land, Richard Nunatak white | reverse complement strand
ACGGGGTCCCCCCCCCCCCCCCCCCCCCCCCTTCTTTTTCACAATCCCCATGCACGCTCCTCCAATAGCTCCCCACCAGGCCCCCGCCCCGCACAGACAGCAAACGCCCTCTCGGTGCGCACAGGCAGGGGGGTTTGCGCAGCAACTGCGTGGCCCCCGCCCGGCCATGCGGCACTGGCTGCACCAGGTGCCAGCACCGCAGGACCGGCAAGGGGCGAGCAGGCAAGTGTGCGCTGCGCTGCAGGCGGCAGCGTCCGCCCATGAATACAGATGAAAAGCGTCGACAGCCCGAGGAAGCAAGCCAGGAAATGCAGCCGCAGGCGCTGCGCTGACGCGCGCATGCGCTGCCGCCTGGTGCCAAAAAGGGGCGTGGGGCGCAGCACAAAGCACCCGCGCGATCATCGTCAGCAATCATTCAAACCATGCCGTGGCACCTGCGTCCTAGTTTGCAGGCCCGCTCTCACAATGCGTGCGGTTTGGGACCCTAGGAGAAACCTAAGCCCATCCAGGTGACCGCCGCCAGGCATGTGGCATCACGCAGGAACTCACTCGCAAAAGTGATGCGGCAGCACGCAGACCCTAGCACCATCCTAGGGCTCGTGCCCGCCATTCCCAAGTGACAACCGCGCGAGGCCCTCCGCCGCGGCGTTCCAGGCAGCGTCGCGCGCGCGCGTGTTGCGCGCGGGCCCCACGCACGGCCTGTCGGGTCGCTTGCGCGTCTGCCCGCCGCCGCCGGCCACCTGCCATTTGCGCACGCCTTACGACGGGCTGCATCCCAGAGAAGGCAGCCCTCTTATCTGGATTCTCACCACAGGTTACATGGGCACTTTGCACCTGTGCTCTCAGTGGCATCCCCCAACGCTGTCAGCATCCACAGCAAGTGCCATGTGCAGCAACGCGCTTGGCAACACCTCTCTGACTAAGCCACTTGCGCAGTGCGCACGCGCACGGGCGTGCTATGCACCTGCCAGTCGGCCGAGCGGGAAAGGAGCGCGCTTGGCCCGGCGACAGCGGCCGCCGCGGCGGGCGCGCGCGGCGGCGCCTCGCCCGAGCGCGCACATGGGTTTTCCGGCGCGCTGTGGCGTACGCCGCTCTGGAGATTTAGTGCGCGGCGTACGCTGCGCGCCGGGCACCGCCATCACCAGCTTACTCTAGCAGTGCTGTGCCGCACAAGAGCTGATTGTGTAAGTATATGTTTGTTCCCATGCAGTATGCCAGCAAGCTGGCCGCACCAAGGGCTTCAGCTTCTGAAGCTTACGGTGAACATGTTAGACTGCAACCATGCGAATCAAGCTGGGTGGGGTCCAAAAGCGGGTGCGCGTGCGGGCGCACCGCACGCGCACAAACGTCCGCGTCGCGCCGGCCCGGCGCTGTGCGCGGGCCGGGCATGACTGCAGGCACGGGTTGGCTGCGCACGCCGCCCAGAGCGCATGCTCTTAGCACATGGCACGCTCATTTATTTGATAGAAATTGACAGAAAGCAGCGGCTGGGTGCACTATCTTGCGTGGGCTACGCAGCAGGGGCTAAGCGATTGGCATATGCAGGCTGCAATAGAGCATTTCCTTGTGCGGACAGCTGCACTGACTGACGCTCACGGATTTGCTGCGTTATACTGTGTACATTAGCACGTGTGCTCAGGGCTTTGCTAGCCAGCTTGCATCTGATTGGTTCCTGGAGCTTGGTTTGCCGCAGCATGGCCCGTGGAACCTGCAAGGTGGGAGGGTGACCGAGAGCCACGCACGAGGCGCGGGACTGCACCCGGGTGGAACAGGCTGGCAGCAGTGGCGCCAACGACTGGCGACACAGACGCAAACTTCTTTGGCGCGACCGGCAGCTCGCGCAGGATGGAGCCATAAGACCTGCGCCGGCAGAGTTTGCCACACCGAGCTAGGACAGATACCATAGCACAACAAGACCCAAAAATGCAGCCTGAAATCTGGCAACCCCAGCCAGCAGTGCAGTAACCACTTGCCTCATGCATACAATGTCACACTTGCGCTGCATGGCCTGGTACACCGAGAGTTGGCATTATGGCCAGTTGTATGGTGTGACACCCCTGCTCATGATGTTTCGCTGGCCAGCTGTGAGAGTGCGCCCGGCACACTGGGAGTGCGGCTGCAAGCCGCCTGCGCGCCCACGCGGCATTGATGCAGGGTGCGCAGAGAGCGGCGGATCACCTGGGCATTGGCGTGCACCCGGGCGAGTTCCCCGGCGCCGGCCGGAACATGGGCAGGTCGCCAATGGGCGACGCCGCACCATCACCCTCCAGGTCTGCGTCCTTGGTGGGCTGCGGGCGCACATATGGCACTGGTCATGCGAAGACAAGGCCAGTCGCCACTGCGCCAGCAGGCGCGATGCGCGCAGCGGCAGGCACAGAGGGGCACTCGGCGCTCTTGGCATGGCAGGTGCATGCCAGCGCACCGTCGCTGGTGCGCTCTGCTCCGGCAGGCGCAGCCCTGCGGGGCAGCTGGCCATTGCGCATTGGTCCAGTCCCTTGCCGCCGTGCCATAGTGGCGCGCGCCCGTATGCGCCCTGCACGCAGCGGATGCCCCCGCGTGGTGCTCGCGGTGCTAGGATGTGAAGGGGTGGGTCAGGCCAGGATGCATCAGGATCGCCCAACGGCTAGGAGACCTAGCCGCAATCGGAGAACGAGGCATGCGACGTCGGCGATACAGAGCCCTCGCGAGACGTCGCACCAGGAAGAGGTGACACTGCCGTGCAACGCGGCAGCGAGGAAAGCCATACATACAAGCCACGGCGGTCACACAGAGTCCAGAGAGCACCAGAAAGCCTTGAGCACTGCTTACCTGTAGCGATAGGTACCAGTGTGCACACCTGCTCGTTGGCAGCAGCGGGCTCTAGCGGCCTCCTGCCCGTTGAGCGGAAACGAAAAGGCCCTGCGCGCCGCGCCGGCCGGCGGTCGTCAGCAAGGGACATGCAACAACAGCAAGCGGGGCTGGCCAGCCCTGCGTGGCGCTGATCGTGGCCAACACAGCATGCATGCAGCCCAAACCCTCCCAGACCTGGCTCAGGCCTCACCATGGCCCACAGTAGGCGACAAGCAGCCCTGGGGCGGGTCCGGCCGCGGCCAGGCGTCGCCGCACGGCGCCTTCTGCCACTCCATGCCGCCCCAGCCGCACAAGTTCTCCTTGTCGGCGTCCGGCGCGGGCGCCCCTGTGCGCACGCGCGGCGCGAGCCACTGCAGGCCCGTTGCCAAGTCCCCATTGGGCCCCATACGCCCACAGCCCCGGCCCAACTGTGCGCAAAACGCGCGCTTGGGCCAGCCAGCCCGGTCCCTCTCCTACATGCTCCCAGCAGGCGCTTGCACCCCCACGTGACTCTGCCTCAGCCAGGCTCCTCTGGGACTGGCGCAGGCGCGCTGCAAACGGGCCAGCTGCTTGGGGGCATTCTGAAAAGCGAGGGTACACGCAGCCCTGACATTTGCACCGACATCGAGAACTGGCACTGATGCAGCGAGTCAAGGAGTGCCGTCTGTAATATGCAGGCGCCTGGGGGCCCGGTAGGCCTGCGCCTGTGCAACCTCGCAGAGCACAAGACGCTCGCCTATTTGCCAATCCACGAGGTGCTGCCTTGCGCGCCGGGGCCAGCGAGCACGCAGGACTGCGCCAGCACCTGTGATGAGGTTGCCTGTGCTGCGGACGCTGTGCTGCAGCAGGAGATGCTGGCCAACCTGCGGCGGGTCGACACGCGATGCCTGTGCGCCTCTGTGTGTACAGTGCAAGCCAGTGCACCACCTCTGAGGGTTGCCCCCGCTCACTGTTCCTCTGCTCGGCAGGTTCCCGAGGCGAAGCGTGGCAGCCGCAGCGCACAGCATGGGGCCCTTGGAGCGCGCGCTGCGTGAAGCCGATCCAGGCATCTTTGAGTGTGAGACCGCTGGTGCGCGACCCCGGCAAGGCTACTGCCTGGCGGCACACCTTGCTGCTGATTGGATGTCGAGCAAGGCGTGGTTTGAACGAACGGAAGACGGGGATGGCGCGCGAATGGCGCAGGCACGCTGCCTCCAGAGCAGGAGAGCACGATGGCCTCGCCAGTGGGTGCCGCCGGAGAAGTGTATGACGCTCCCGCGGAGGCCCTGCCAGACCACGGCGCTGCGGCCACCCCGTTTGTGCAAGCGCGAGTGCAGGCAGCAGCGGCGGTGGCTGCCCTTGAGCTGGCGCCCTGCACTGTAGAGGTGAGCGCACTTCACCAGTGCTCTGGACACGCGGGCTGCACCAATTGTGCATCTCAAGCGGCTGACACCCGGTCGCTGTTCACTTTGCAGGCACGCGCAGAGCCCCAAGCGCAGCCCTCAGCGAGGCGGCGGCCCGCGCGCGCTCGCCAGACAAACGTCCCGCCTGCCGTGTCGGCGCTTGAGCTCACCGGTGCGCAGCTGCAACTGCGGGGTAGGAAATGCCGTCATGGTATTCTGTTGCTGCTGAGACAGCGGGCTGACTCGCAAGCGCGGGTGGTGCATGTCTCTGCCGCCAGGCGGGAACAGACCGGTGTGTGCTGCGGGGCGCACAGCCGCGTTGGCAAAGGCGCTCGAGGCATTCCTGGCGAGTGACGCGCGCCGCCGCAAGGCTGCCGATGACGTCGAGGGCGGCGACAGCGACGGCGACGGCGCTGCCGCTGGGCACGATGACGGCGACGGCGCCCGAAGCACCAAGGGCGCGGCGGGATGCGTCCTGGCGCGCAGCAGCGACACCGGGAGCGACGGCGAGGTCGATGCCAACGAGCACGACGGCGGCGCGGCGGGCGGAGCGGCCTCCAGGGCCAGGGCGGCCGCGCACGACGTGGCCGCGCTCGCCGATGCCCTGGAGCGCGCCGCGCATGTGCTGGCGCGCGTGGACGAGCGGCTGCCCGCGGCAGCGCTCGGCGCGCTGTGCGAGCACGCGGCCGCGGGGCAGGGCCTCGCACTCGCGCTCGGCATGCGCGTGCGCCCCGCGCCGGCGCCGCTGCTGAAGACGCAGCTGTGGGGCAGGGATGCGCAGGCCATCCACATTGGCGCCCCGGCTCGCCGCGCCTCAGTCGCGTGCATGGCAATCCGCATGCAGCATCCGGCGCGAGCGGCGCATCCCTGACGCCACAACAGCGCCTACCGTGCTGCGGCCGGCCGGTGCGCTCGCCAGCGCGCCGGGCGCTGACTGCAGCTGGCGCCGCGACCAGGAGGACAGCGAGGACGCACAGGCGGCTCTGGCTTCGCTCGAGGCGGCCATCGCCTGCCTGCGCATCCTGGGCGCGCCGGGCATGCCGCAGCAGGCGCGCGCAGCCCCCCGCGCCGCCGGCCAGGCTGCGCACGTCGCCGGTCGTGCGTTGCACGCTGCCAGTGGGGCTGTGCGCGGGGCTGCTGGCATGCCGATGACCTGTGACGCCAGGGCTGGCCAGCTCCTCTGAGGCAGTGAGAAATGCATTTGGTGTGCTTTTGCATGCGCTCATCGACACTTGCACCTAAGCTGCCAGAGTTTCAGGCCCGGGCTCGTGGCTTAGCAACGTGTCACAGACAGTGGCACTTGGTCCGCATCATCCTGTCCATGATGGGATGTGGCGCAGTGTGCATGGATGTCGCTGTGCGGCAGTGCATGCCGCGGAGCGGGCCAGGTCACCGACTGCCTTTCGCTGGAACCTCCCTCCAGCACAGGGACCTTGGCTTTTGCCAAACCAGGCGCCCGCAGCGCAGCGCCACTCCTCTCCAGCCGGTAGCGCCGATCTCTAACGCAAGGGCGCGCGCGCAGGTGTACAGCGATGACGCCATCGAGCGCGTGACGGAGCTGGTGCGCTTCCAGCTGCAGGCCAATGTGCTCGCGCTGCACGACGCGCGCCTGGCCGCCGCATACCGCCCCGGCCTCCACGCGCAGCAGGGTGCGCAGGCGGGCGCGCCGGCCCCGCGCGCGCCCGCCGGCTCAGCCGGGCGCTGAGCCTGCCTGCCGTCTGTCGCGTCCGGCATGCTGTCAGCAGAGAGCGGCCACTGCCCCTGCTTGAGGCCTGTGTCTGCTGCACGGAGAGTTGTGGTTCTCAGAGCCTTCTCGGCTGGAGCTGGGTCCGCTTCCGCCCTCTTCCTGCCTCTGCCTGCCTCCCATTCCCAGTGCCAAGGAGTGCATGGGCACCTGGCGTTGCATGACTCGGTGCTGCCTGGCTGCTTCTGCAGAGGCGGCCGCGGCTGGTGATGATGAGGCGGGGCGCTGCACGAAGAGAGCGCGCAAGTGAGTGCTGACACTCTTGACTGCTTGTGTACGGCCTGTGAGAGAGGCAGGGTGCCTGACTTGCAGGCATTTGCATGCCCGGCAGTGCACGTCGTGATGTGAGAAGTCAGGCCCGCTTCGTTCGTCTGCGCTGCGCTGGCTGACCCCTGCAAGACCCCTAGTGTGCGTCAGGTGCAACCAGCTCCCCGCAAGATGGCGCTCCCTGGAACAGTGACCCGCTGAGCTGCTGGCCGCCTTGCTCCTCAGCGCTTGACCGAGCCCGTGCTCAACCCTAACCCTAAGCCCGCGGGGCGGGCCGGCAGGGGCCGCACAGCGGCGGAGGCCGTGCGCGGGCGCGTGGAGGCCGCGCTGGACACGCTGGGCGGCCTGCTGGCGGCGGTGCCGCTGCCGGCGCACGTGCTGGGCCCGCTGCTGCGCGCGGCCGCGCAGGCGCTCACCGTAGAGGGCCTGCCTGTGCTGCAGGTCAAGGCTGTGGGTGCGCTGCGCGCCCGGCCGGCCTGACCAGCGCCCGGGGGTCACAGGGGAGGGTGGGCGCGCTCCTGATATTTCAGGGCCCGCAGCTTGAGCGCGTCGTGCGCCGGCCGCACGCCCCGCTTGACCGCCATGCTTGCTTGGTGTGCGGCGCACACGGCGAGGCGCATCTTCGGTTCTCCCCGTGATTTGGGTTTGGAGGGCAGTCTGCAGCGCAACCCCGCCCGCCGCGGCGCAGGCCTGCTGGCGGCCAGCTTCCGGCACCAGCCGCGGCAGCGCGGCGCGCAGCTGGAGGAGCTGCTGGGCGGCGTGCTGCCGCACCTGCCGGGCGGCGGCCGGCGCGCGCCGCGCGCGTTCGTGGTCGCCGCCGACGACGGCGCGGTCGCCATCCAGATGGCCTCTGCGCTGCTGCTGCACATGCTTCAGGCGCGCGCCCCGCGCCGCGCGCTGGAGCGGTGGGCCCCTCGGCGGCTAGCCGTCCTGGCCCCTGCCGTGCTGCGGCCCCGCATGCGCGCGCTCACCGCCTGCCCGGCGACAGTGCGGCGCGCGTATTGGGCCGGCTGCGCCGGCGCCCTGGCGCCCAGGGACGCCCCACGCGGCCGGTGAGGATCGCGAATGGACGCGCCTGCACGCGCGCCTGTAGGTGCCGGCGGCGGCGCGCCATCGTGCACCGGCCTGCGCCACGCTCTCTGCAGCGCCGCAGGGGGCGCGGCTGCGGGGACAGGGCCGGGCGCGCCTGGGCGCAGCGCTCACCCTGCGTGGCCGCGGCAGGCGAGCGTGGAGCTGCCGGCGGCCGACGCAGAGGCGGGCGCGCTGCGCGAATGCTACGCGCCAGCGCTGGGCTGGGCGGATGCCTTCTGGCAGGGCCTGTTCGACCGGTGCGCGCGCGCATGGGCGTGGTCGGCTGCTGACCAGTGCTGGTCTTCCTAATCACTGATGTTGCTGCCCTCTTGGTCAGTCAGCCAGCAGCACTACTACTTGTGACAGCTGGGAGCTGTGCCGTAGCAGTGTCTGTGCTGGTAGCTGTGAGGCTTTTGGCCGAGGCTGCGGCAGGCTCAGCACAGAAGCGCAAGCGTCACAGAGAATGCAGTTAAGAGCATGAGCTTGAGGACGTTCAAGGTTACTGAAAGCACCGTCTGCACTGACGGCGGCACGAGACCCGGCCTGTGTGTGCTGCTTGCTTTGCTGGGTGGTTGTGGCACGGACCGGGCTGACGAGCGATGCGGCGGGAGCTTGCTGCAGAGCTGTCTCGTGCGCCAAGATCGTGGACTTGCCAGCAGTGCTTGGACCATGCAGCAGTGCACGGGTGCATGAGGCGACGGCGGGGCGCACAGCATGTCCGCCGCGCGGGAGTCGGGCGACTGCGACGTGCGCGCGCTGGCGCGCGCGCTCGCCGCGGACGTCATCGCTGTGCGCTGCCTGCCGGCGTGGCCGGTGGCCGACGCGGCGCTGCTGCGCCTGGTCGGCGTGGCGGCCGGCACGCGCGGCCTGGGCGCGCCGGACGCGGCCACCCGCCAGGCGCGGGCTGCCCCATGCGCCAGGGCGGCTTGGGGCTGGGGCGTCGCGGCAAGGCGATGCGGCTGTTGTGCGTGCGGAGGGCCATGGGATCCACATGCTGCAAAGCGCTCCTGCGTCGGGCTGGCCGTATCACACGCTGATCAGGCAGAATGATTGGGCATGCCAGCTGGATACGCTTTTGCTTTCATGTCACTTTGGCTGGCATGGCGTGGCGCCGAGAGTAGGTGCCGCAGCCTGCGCTGGGATCCTGCGGCACACGTGCTGCCCGGCGCTGACAGCCATGGCCGCCCGGCGCGCAGGCCAGCGTGGACATCCTGGGGAGCATCGCCGCCGCTGTGTGCGCGGCCAACCGCGCCGCCGAGGAGGAGGCCGCGGCCGTCAGCGAGCTGGTGCAGGGCGAGGGTGCGGCCGGCTCGCTGCCCGCTTGCTGCCCGGCTCGGTCCTTGCTGTCACTCGGGCGACTGTGTCGCGCCCGAGCTGCTCCGCCACATGCACATTGCGTGCGACCGCGCAAGTGCCGCGTGCCATCCCGGGCTCCCTGCTCGCGCCGGCGCGGCGCGGTCCGGCGTTCTTTCATGCTCCAGGTTCAGGCCGCTGTGCCGCCGGCTGAACAGCTGCTTGCGGTCGCTGCCTGAGCTGGATTGCTGTCAGTGCAGCGCTCACTCGCGTGTGCTGCACAAACTCAATACACACCCTATTCAGGGCCTGCACCACACACAGCACAACACGCTGCCCCGAGAGCCTTTCAGCAGGACTGACCCCGGCGCCGACGCCGCCGCGCCGCAGGCGCGCCCGCGCCGGGCGGCGCGCTCGGCGTGGTGGCCGCCGGCGCGCCGGCGCTGCTGCTCGGCGCGCTGGCCGAGGGCGCCGGCGACCCGGGCGACGGCGCGCTGCGCGCCTCCGCGCGCCGCTTCCTGCTCTGCCAGGCGCTGGCGGAGCGCGCCGGCGGCGAGGGTGGGCCGGGCGGCCAGGGCGGGGCGGCCGGCGAGCCCGCGGCGCTTGCCATGGCCAGCCGGCAGGCGGCGGCGGAGCTGGCGTCCGGCGCCGCCGGTGTCCGGCTCGACCGCGGCAAGCCCTGCTCCTGCGGCCTCCTGAAACCTGACCTGAAACCGCGGCCCTGCAGGCTGCCTCTGTTAGCTGGCTGTGGCCTGTTATCTCGTCAGCTTGTGTTGTGCTCCGGGCGTTCGCTTGGCAGCCTGGTGATCCACCCCCTCAGCTGCAGGCGGCCGCCGCCGCAGGTGTCGAGCTGGTTAGGAGTGCACAGCCCACCTCCAAAGCAGCCCTGGCGAAATCCCCCGAGCACGCCCACTTTGCTGAGAGAAGCGCGTGCGCGCAGGGGACATGGCGCGGCTGGCGCGCGCGGCGGCGGCCGCCGGCGCGCTGGGCCGCGGGCGCAGCGCGCTGCTGCGCCGGCTGGTGCAGGCAGCCGACGGGCACCAGGCGCCGACGGTGCGCGCGCACGCGGTGCGCGCGCTCGGCGGCGCCTGCCGCGCCGACCCGCGCCTGCTCGGCCTGGCCGAGGTGCAGGCCGGCATCGGCCGCGCGCTCAAGGCGCGCCCGCCGACCCGCCGCGACCGCCGCCCTGCGCGGGCAAAACTTTGCTGCGTCCTTGCTGCTCTGAAGCAGGCTCAGGCTCAGCGCCAGACGCTGAGGCGGTCCTGCCATGGTGACCTGTGCCGCCCTGTCAGCGGCTCTCGGGCCGGCCCCGCGCCTGGCGCCCAACCTTGCGGCCCCGCGCAGGACGAGGCGGCCTCGGTGCGCCAAGCGGCGGTGGACGTGCTGGGCGCGCACCTGGCCGCGGAGCCCGGCCTGGCGGCCGCCTACTTCGACACGCTGGTCGCCGCCAGCCGCGACGCCAGCACCAGCGTGCGCAAGGCGGCGCTGCGCACGCTGTGGGAGGCGTGCATCCGGCCGCCGGGCTTCGCGCGCGCGGCGCAGGCCTGCTGCGCGGTGCTGCACCGCGGCGGCGACGCCGAGGAGAGCATCCAGGAGCTGGTCGGCCAGGTGTTCCAGGGCCTCTGGTTCGCGTCGGGCGCCCGCGGTGCGCGCCCGCGCCGCTTCCGCGCCTCCCCGGCGGGGACACGCCGTCCGGCGCAGGCCTAGGCAGGGCGCCTCATGGGGGCGTGCCAACACTTGAAAGGGGCGCCTAGTGAGATGACTTTGTTATTGCTGGCGGAGTTATCGAGTGAACGAATATGGAGCAAGGCCGCGGCCCCGCTCAGGCGGTCCGCCCGTCTGTAGTCAGGGCCGCCTGTGCTGCCTGCGGTGCAAATTGCCGGGAGGACCGCGGCGGCCCAGCGCCGGCCCGACGGGCCGCGGCCGCGGCGCGCAGGCGCCGCGCCGCGCAGCACGGCCGAGCGCGCGGCGCAGCTGGCGGCGGTGGCGGCGGCCGCGTACGAGATGGGCGGCCCCGCCATCCACCTGCCGCTGGACGCCTCGCACGCGCTCATCATTGTCACGCGCAAGGCGCGCGCGCGCAGCCGCAGGCCGTCCCGCTGGGTGTCGACGCGCCGGGCGCAGCGCCCGGCGGCCATGCATGCGCCGTGACGCTGCCGTGATGCTTGCAGGCGGGGCTGGTGCACGCCTGCGAGACGCACTCATTGAGTTACGGCAATCGCCTGACCTCACCGAAATCCTCTCACCACACAACCTGGGCGACCGCGACATCCTGTCTGGGCTGCCTGCGCGCCTCCAGGTCCCGCCCCCGGCCCCGCACATGCGCACCAAGCGGTGGCGCATGGGGCAGGCGCTGGAGCGCGAGCTGCGCGAGCACCCCAAGCAGGCCATGGCGGCCGGGCGCGCCGTGGCCGCCGCGCTGCTGGAGGGCGTGCTGCGCGCGGGCGAGGGCGGCGCCGGCGCCGCCGGCGCCGACCAGGCCGCCTTCCCGTACCTTATCGTGCGCCGCCCCCGGCTTCGGCGCCCTCACATCCTGATCTGTCACGACACCCTGATGCCAGCTAACCCACTGACCCCTTGCCACGAATCAATCAACCGTCGCCCACGAACCTGCAAGCGCATTGCTGTGGCAACCCCCTGCCGTCGGCTAGGATGCAGCTCACGCAGTACTACCTGTGTGGGGGCGCCTGTGCCGCCTGCCCATGCCCAGTTGCAGAGGCCATCTGTCGGCGCAGGCGCTGCACGCGCTGTGCCTGACCGACGTGGAGCTGTGCCTGCCGCCGGACGACCGCGCGCGCTTCGCGCGCGCGCTGGCGCCGTACCTCAAGGCGCGCTGCCCGGCCGCCCGCCCACTGCGACGGCTGCTTGTCGGGAGCAGGCTGCCTAGGCTGGACAATGGCCTTGCAGTTGTAGGCAGTGCAGCTCAGGCCCAGGCGATCAGTGCGCAAAGGTCTACAAGCGGTATGAGACATACGGTCCGGCAAATGCAAAAGCGTTTAGGAGTCCCATGTTGAGGCGAAGCCAGTGGTTGAGCACCAGCAGTGGGGCGGCGAAAGGCCGCGAGCGAGCAGGCGCGCGCCAGCGGCGCCGGCCGTACGCAGGTCCCTGTGCGCCGCGCTGACAGCCCCGCCTCGCGCTGGCGCCAGGCGGGCGGCCGGCCCGGCGGCGAGCGGCCCGAGGCGGAGGAGCGGCGGGAGGCCGAGGCGCTGATGGCCGCGCTGGCGGCGCTGGAGGCGCTGGGCCGCGCGCTGGGCCGCCCGCCGCCCGCGCTCGCGGCCGAGCTGCAGGCCGACCTGGCCAAGCTCGTCACCAAGCACGTGTTCATCCAGGCGCGCGCCCGGCGGGCGCTGCAGCCGGCCGCATACCGCACGCCGCGCGCTGCGCCGTTCCTTTGACGGCCGTGGCGGTGGCTAAGTAGAGCTGTTCAAGCCGCTGCTGCACACGTGCGCAGCTGGCGAAAACATCGTACACCAATGCGCGGCCGCCGCCGTGCAGGTTGTGGCCGAGGCGTGCCGCGCGCTGTGCGCGCTGGCCGCCGGAAGCGCCGACGCGGCGGTCATGGCCGCGGGAGTGACTGCGCGCCACCTGGCCGCGCTGCGCGAGTACCGCTGCGCCGGCGTGCACGCAGGCACCGTCGCTGCCAAACGCTGCGGCAGGTGGGCCCTCTACGCGCGCCGCGCGCGCGCCCCACCCTATCCTAATGCTGCATGCACGCCCTCTGCGCCCGCCTCCCTGGCCAAAGCTCTGTGCCGACGAGCCCCGGCCCGCGCATACGGTGTCCGTGAGGGCCGGGGCAGCACCATGCAGCACGTCACAGCCGGGACAGCACAGACTGGAGCGATAGGGATGACAGCCTCCTGGACCATATCACGCCTCTGCACACGGGGCACATGGCAGACTCTGTCTGCGTGGCCTGTGGCGCGGTGGACGCTCATATCTGCCAGCTTTGCCCAGTGCACTGTGCATATCTGGTGCAGGATTTGGGCAGGGCTGCTCACCTTGGGCATGTGCCTCGCATCCGCGTCTGCCCGGGATGAGGTGTCGCGCAGGCAGACCGGCCCGCGCAACCGGAGCGGCCTCAGAGCGACCGTCATCTGGGGTGGGCCGGCAGGTACCTGTTCATCGTGGGGCGCATGCTGCGCCACGGCGCGGACGTCATGGAGGCCGCGCCGGCCGCGGGCGCGCCCGGCGTGTGCACCGAGGAGTGCCTGGAGCTCGTGCTGCACTTTTTCGGCTGCGCGCAGGGTGCGCGCTGCGTGCCCGCAGCGTCATGAGCGAGGCTGTTGCACTGCTCGGAACAGCTTCTAAGGCTTGGGCTAGCGTGCCGGACATGCGATGCTGACAATTTAATTACCCTAAGGGTATGGCGCGCGCGCCGCGCAGCCGGCGGCTTCGTGCAGGAGATGGCGCTGCAGGCGCTGGGCTGCCTGGGCATCGCGCGGCCGGGCGCGCTGCTGGCGCCCAGCGCGCGCGCCGCGCTGCGCGCGGCGCTGCAGGCCGGCGCGCCGGCCGCAGTCAAGACGCGCGCGCTCGCCAACCTGGCCGAGCTGCTCAAGGCGCGCCGGGGCCCAGAGCGGATCATGGAGCACCGCGCAGCAGCCGCGCTTGTGTCAACTGCTCGTCCAACTAGAACCAGCATTCGCGGGACGCAGGGGTCGCGAGGCGCTGTCCGTCTGCTGCATGGGCAGGACTGCGCAGACCGGTCCGCATGCGCGCCGACGCTGCCCCGTGGCGCGCAGGCCGAAGAGGAGCGCCTGGCCGGCGCGCAGCGCGGCGATGGCGGCGGCCCGGACGGCCCCGGCGCGGGCAAGCCGCGCAAGGGCAGGCCCAGCAAGGGCGGCGGCGCGGGGGGCGCCGCGGCGCCGCTGCCGACGCAGAACGGCGAGGGCGACCGCCTGTCCGTCTCCAGCGGCGTCCTGCAGGCGCGCACGGCCCGGCTCCGCAGCGCGCGGGCGCTCTTCTTCCTGTCGACTCAACGGATGGTGCCCCCGGCCAGTGCACACCAATGTGAACCTGCAAACTGCACCTGCGGCATCCGCCCCAAGCGCTCGACTCGCCTTGCCATTTCCCAGGCCCCGCCTTGGCCCCCGCGCTGCGCTGACGGGCCCCAGACAGCGACGCCACAAGCCTGAGCACCGCTGCCCGGCGGCGCCCACAGGAGCTCTGGGAGCGCGTGCTGGCGCTGGCGACGGACGTGGAGCCCGCCGGGGGGACCACGGCCAACCCTGCCTCCCCTCTTGCGCAGCCGGACCCGGGCTCGGCCGCGGCGGCCGCCGTGCGGCGCCACGCGGTTGCCGTCATGGACGCGGTGGACCGCAATGGGATCGTTGCGCCGTGGACCGCCGTGCCGCACCTGCTGGCGCTGACCACCGACCCCAACGCGTGCGGCCCGCCGCTGCGCCGCGCACGGCATAACCTGTGATGCCAGTCTGTGAGATTAGCGAGCAGATGCAGCCCTGATGGTGCATTGTCATTTTGAGGCCTCTGACCCCGCGCTGCCCACTGCTCAAGGATGGCACGCTCGTGGAACCGCCGGGACACAGTTGAACCACCACAGCGCCTCCGCGACGGCGCCAAGCTGGGCGCTGCTGCGGCGCGCGCCGCCAGGGAGGTGGCGGCGCGCGCGCACAGCATCCTGCGGCGCATCGGCGCGGCGCACCCGGACTTCCTGAAGCAGGGCATTGCGCCGGGGCTGGCGGTGACCGCCGCCTTCCACGCGCGCCTGCGCGCGGCATTCCCCGCATGGGCCCGCGCCGGTGCGCCCGCCCGCCGAGCCCCGCGCCCGCCGTGACGCCTGCACCCGGCACCGCACCGGGCATGCCTGCGACGCGGGGAGCGGCGGCCCTGTCGCGTGCGCCTTAGGCTGGCTCAAGGCGGGGCTGTCCGTGATGCACGGCCAGTGCTGCGGCCGCGCGCGCCGCGGGCGGCCGCCGAGCGGCCCGCGCGCCGCGCGAGCGCGCGCCGGGGCGATGGCGGCGCGGGCTTAGGGCATAGTGCAGATACACCTCTACCCATAACCCTGCTCCTGGCGCGCAGGCGCGCCCGCTGCGGCGCTCGGCGGCCTGGCTGCGCTGTATGGCGAGCTGGTGCAGCCACACAAGGCGCTTCGCGGCGCCTTCCTGGCGGACCTGCTGCGCCGCTTCGACGCCGCCACCGATCTGCACGGCGCGGGCGCCGCCGCGGCCGAACTGCCGTGCGCCCCCGCCCGCACGCCCTGCTGCCGGGCGAGCTGGCCGTGCAGGCGGGCGTGTGCCGGCGTAGCGAGGCGGCGGCCGCCGCAGGCGGCGCCTGCGCGGCTGCGGGTCGCTCACGCCCGCTTGACCCGGGCCTCGCCCTTGCTCGCGCCCTGCGGCGCGCGCGTGCATGCTCACAAGCAGGCCGCGGTGCTGGCTGGCGGCAGTAGCGAAGCCGCCGGCGCCCTCCGCAGCGTTTGCAAAGCTTCAAACCTAGAAACTCTCGCTTGCGCAGGCTGCTGGCGCTGAGCGCGGCGCTGGCTGCAGCGCTGCCCATGCGGCGCGCCGATGAGCCGCTGCTGCTGCTGCACGCGGCCGGCGCGCTGGTCGCGCGCCGCGGCGCCGAGGTCCTCGCCTCGCTCAAGGCCGCGTTGGCCGGCGACAGCGCGCAGGCGCGCCCCCCGCCCGCGCCGGCGCGCCCGGCGTGCGCCGCTCATGGGCGGCGGGGTCGGGGCTTTCCGCGCGGCCGCGGCCGTGCCTTGCGCCGGCCGGGCAGCGGAGCGAGGCGGCCTGGTCGCGGGGCGCGTCCGGGGCGACCGCTCATGCGGCCGCCTGCGCGCGCAGGCGCCGGCGGCGCCCGCGGCGGCCAACGCCGCGCTCGCGCTGAGCATGCTGCTGCTGCTGAGCCGCCACCTGCGCGCCGCATACGGCCTGGCGCCCGAGCGCGCAGCCGCGTTCGGGGCCGGGTCCGGCGAGGCGCGGCGCGCGGAGGAGCGAGCGCCCGTCAGCGCCGCGCACGGCTATGCGGCCGGCTGCGGCGCGCTGGCGCAGCTGCGGCCGGATGCAGGCGGACAGCGCGGCGCGCTGCGCGAGCTGCTGCAGGCGCGCTCCCGGCCGCGCCCCGCGCCGCGCCTCTCCGTTTGGGCCGCGCACGCGGCTGCCGAGAATTTGCGCGGCCAGGGAGCTAGTGTTGTGTCTGGTGGGGGCGCGATCGCTGCCACCGCCAAGGGCCGCGCAGTACCCGTGCGGCGTGCAAGGCGGTATGCAAGGTGTGCCAATCGTCGAGGTGTGACGAGTGGACATGCCGCCGGCGCCCAGGGCCTAAAGGCGCTGATGCGCGCGGACGCGGACGATCTCGCGCACGCGGCCCCGCCCGGCGAGGCCGGCGGCACCGGGGATCTGCGCGCTGCCGCGGCCGAGGCTGCCGCTCGCGGCGAGCAGGCCGCCAGCCCCAGCAGCGCGGGCGCGGCGGCCGCCGCGGCAACGCCTGCGTGGGCGCTGCAGGCGCCGCGTGTGGCCGTGCTAGCGCATGAGGGCCGAGGTGCGCGACCGTGCATGCGGCCGCCCAGCTGCCGGCGAGCTGTGAGCGCCGGCCGTGGATGGCTTGTTCCCCGCAGGCAGCCAGAGCGATCAGTGCTTCTTAGTCGCATCGCATCCTGCAATTTGGCTTCACATTTTATGGCCATCGGCTGAGTGAGCTTTACTGCGCCGCCAGGCACAGGCAGCAGGGGACGCAAGAGCAGCGGCCGCGGCCGCGGCCGCGGCCGGGCGGCAGGCGGCGGCACCGGCACAGCGCCCCGCGCCTCGCGCGGCCGGGGTCGTGGCGCAAAGGCGCGTGCGCGCGGCGACTGCGACTCCGATGACGACGAGGCTGGTGCTGCAGGCGCTTCCAGGTGCGAGTCATGGGTGCGGCGCAGCAGCCGCGCGTCGTGCCCCAAGCGGCGCCTGAGCCGGGAGCTGAGCCAGGACGCCGACGATGATTGAGGCGCACTCGGCTGTATGCATGCACGGAGCGGCGTGCGGGCAGCAGCGGCGGCGGCGCCTCGGACACTGAGGTTGCCAAAGCTGTCGGGTCAGGGGGCTGCGGTCACGGAAAGCGCGCAAAGCGGCCTCTGAGCCTTTGAGCACAGAAGCTGAGCAAGGGCGCGCACAGAGTGAGCGGTGAGCGAGCTCGGCCTGTGGCTGCTCGTTGTGGCTCTCTTGAGGTGCGGGGTCGACGAGCAGGGCACAATACAGACCCCGCTTCTCCTGCACGAGATAACCAGGACTGAACGTGTGACTGGTCAGGGCAGCAATGGGCGCCGGGCAGCACCACAGCCGCTTATGCTGGAACAACTCCCTGGAGCTGTGTGAAAGATAGATATGTGATGTGGCTTTAGTGCGTGTCCTGTGCAAGAGTCGGTGTCCTGCTCAGGTTGAGCCTTGCAGGTTCAGGTTTGTGTGTCGCTGTCAAGGGACTCAGCACAGATCTTCAAGTCTAACAGGATGTCATAGCGCTGGCTCGAAACAAAGGCCTGCTGGGGCCCCTCCCAAATGTAGGGATATGTGCGTGCTGTAATCCTATGTGCTGTTGGAAGGTTCACAGCGTCATATGCCTCTTCAGGTGGTCTTGCAAGGCGGCGCTCCTGACGCCCGCCTGCTGCAGGGATGGCTTGAGCTGGCACGGGCCTTGCCTTGGAGCAGGCTCGGCTTGGTCTTTGCTGCACCGGCGCAGCGCGGCAAGCGGGCATTCGTGGAAACAGAGGCAAGCCGATCATCGGATTGTTATCACCAGCCCGATTCAAACTTGTATTTCGAACCTCGTCCGTAAAAAACAGCCAACAGCTAGACGCAGCTTCTGTCGAGCTCTATTTCGCGGGCAAGGCAACCAGTGGCAGCCGGCGCCTACCTGCTATGCAGCATTGCAGAACTGTACCACCCGCAGCCGTCCAGAAAGGGCGTTGGTAGCCCTTCGCGCACACCTGACACATCAGCTTCTTACACTGCCCAGGAGGCGCAGCCACACGATGCCTCCCCGCCGGCAAGCTGTGTGGCCGCCCCTGACGCCAGATTCCGACTGCATAGCCGCACGCACCCGCAGCCGCACGCCCAACGGCGCACACCTTGCACGAGTGCGTACGTTTGCGTTGCCGAGCGAGCACGCTGTCGCAGGGCGTAGTGTTCTTACCGACCTCGCAGCTAGACCTTTGCTGCGCTTATGCTGCGCTTACCAACATTGTTTTAGCTTCAACAGTGTATGCGCAGGAGCTTGGAACCTGCTCACCACGCAAGCTGCGGTTCTGTGCAGCAGGCGCGGCTCTAAACCGCTCGCAGCCCACCACTGCTTTGCGGACACCAGTCCACCAGTCCAGTGCAGCTCAGAGCGAGCTGCCTGAAAACAAGCACGCCGTGTGCTGTGTCAGGCGGGTTCACACGGGACGCGGCAGTGCGCCTGCTGCCCGCAGCCGCGCTGCTTCTGTGTGCTGCCGCACAAGCCTTCAGCTTTGTCAGGGTCTGGTTCGTGGCTGGTGCTGTGCTCGGCGCTGTGTCCGAGCAAGCGCGGAGCTGGCGCGCGCACCACTGCTTGCAAGCTCAGCGACTAGGTCACCCGCACCTCCATGGGCCGCCTGCCTAGACTCACGGCCCGCTAGCTCCTACTGTGACCACTTCGGTCTCAGGTGTTTCTGCTGTTGCGCGTGTCTGGTGCGAGGTCATAAACAGAGTCAGCTTGTTGGGCACCGGTGCTTGGGCGGGTCAGTACTGTCTTGCTTCACGCGTTGGGCTTACAGCATGAACAGGCCATCTGCTCACATACCAGGCAGTGTGTGAGCAGGCGACTTGCTGTCTTGCATGCAATCAGCGTAGACACATTCACCCGCGACCTGTTATGCTCACTGCATGCCCAGCTTGGGCACGTGGCTGGTCCAGGATGCATATTTATTGGCCATCAGAGCCCCCGTGCGACTGCAAGGTGCGGCGCTATGACAGTGTCTGCAGACAGACATCATCGACCAGCCAGCCAGCCGCGCAGGGCGTGCAGCTGGTAAGCACACTGGCTGTGCTGCACAGCCAGGCTGGCCTCTTACACACGCTGCCTTATTATTACCTGCATCGCACACACTGACTGCGTGTACCTGGCAGCGGACGCTAGATACTGTGCGCGAGGCTGATTTCTGCAAAATCAAGAGTACACCACAGCTCTTGCTTGAGCAGACAAGATCCGAACACCATGCACACCACGCGCACGCCCCAGCACTCCCACACTGGCTGGCAGTGTCCACCCACCCTGGCTCATGTGCGCGCGGCCATCTCGTCCAGCTCCTCGCGCAGCACGCCCGCCGCAGCCATCTCCTCGACGATGTCGCAGCCGCCCACCAGCTCGCCGCCCGCATACAGCTGCGCGCCCGCCACCACAGCCCGTCACGCAAGGTACGGCAGCAGGATAAATTTGAATGACGAGGTGCTGCCCAGCACGTTCGGACACATGTCAGCAGGCATACCTCTGTCCTGCCTGAATACCTCCCATGTGCAGGTGCAACACCACCAACTCGGGTGGCCCAGCAGAGCAATGCAACAAGCCCTGTCCATACGGCTGAATGCACCTTTACGCGTGCTCCCACACAACGGCTTAGCGTAATAGGGGCCCTGGGCAAGGCATGCATGCAACGCCTCCTGCTTCAAGAAGTAGAGCAACCAGGCCTCAGTGCCCGGTCGAGCTGTGCGCACGACCTGGCGAGCCAGGCGCGCGCCTGCGGGTACGTGGGCCAGTCGGACAGCTTTTTCAGGCCCTGCCGCACGGCGTCGTCGGCCAGGATGTCAAACGCGCCAAAGCGCACGCCCGCGCCGCGCAGCGCGTCCACGACGCGCGCGCTGAACCCGCAGCGCGGCGCCTCGGGCGTCCCCTGCGCCCAACCGCCCGCGGGTAACAAACACAAGCGCATGCGTGCCGGGGGCAGCGAGGCTGGGTATCACCGCTTGAGAGTGGGCAGGGGCCCCCGGGGTCAGGGCGTGACGTGCAGGAGCGCTTGCGCACGCACGGCGCCTCCCTGCTGCGCATGCTGTCCTCGCAAAGCGGCGCCATCACATCCCCCGCACACTCCATGCTTGTGCGATCACGCGCACTCTGATGCTCGTGCGTGCGACGGCGGCGGTGGGCTTCTCCAGGTCACTGCTAGGGGGATCTGGCAGCAACGCTGGGCAGCGCGCAGAGCGGCAGGTCATGCCCACGATGCTGTAAATTGTGGAGATAAACCGCCGGCGAGCCTGCCACATGCAGGAGCGTGCAGCAGGCGCATGGCCAGCACCTGCAATCAGACGCGCATGACCAGCACACCAAGTCATAGTCAACGCAGCGCCTGGCGCGCCTTCATGAACAGCATGACCGGCTGCTCGGCCACGAGCGCATGCAGCTGCTGCGCTCCGCTGCCGCCGTTGCTGCGCGCAGCGCCGGCGGCGGCGGGGCCGCCGTTCGGCGCGGCCGGCGGGGGCTTCGCTGGCGCGGGCGGCGGCGCGGCCGCGGCGGGCGGCGGCACGGCGGGCGCCGCGGCGGCGGGGGCCGCGTGCGCGGGCGCCGCGGCGAGCGCCTCGTCCACGGCGGAGCGCAGCGTGCCGTCCGCCGCCAGCTCGTCCACGATGTCGCAGCCGCCAAGCAGCTCGCCGCCGGCGTACAGCTGCGCGGCGCGCGCGGCTGACGGCACGGCGGCGCGCAGAGAGACCCGGAGGCCCCGCCGCAGCCGCGGGCGCGGCGGCGGGGCGCCTCGCGCGCGGCCGAGCCCGTCGCGCTCATCTGCCCCGGCGCGTCGGCCGGCGAGCAGCCGGCAGGCATGTAGCCACAGGCAACATGGCTGCGCTGCGCAGGGCGCGCGCCTGCGGGTAGGTCGGCCATTGCGAGTGCGCCTTCAGGCCCTGCCGGACCTCCTCGTCCGCCAGGATGTCGAAAGTGGCGAAGCGCACGCCGGCCGCATCCAGCGCGTCGCACACGCGGCGCGAGAAGCCGCAGCGCGGCGCCTCCGGCGTGCCCTGGCCCGGCGCCCCCGGCTCGCGCATGTCAGCAGAAAGGGCACCCCCGCTCGCGCAGATGAGCAAGCGCAGGCGCGTGCGTGGGCATCCGCCGCGCGCGCCGCCCGCGCATGCGACGGGCGGTCTCCGCGGCGTGCCCTGGCCCTCGCTGGACATGCCATGAGCCGAACGGGCGCTCCGGCACAGTGGCAAGGCCTGCCCCCGTGCCGCCGCCATCAGACAGCCGAGCCTGCGCACACAGCCTGGCGGTCGCCGGCACGGGCGCGCCTCTCGCGCCTGCTGCCACGCGGGCGCGCTTGCCGCGGTCGTGCGGGCGCACACTGCAGTGCTGCGGCGGCCACGGGGGTGGGCACAGCAGCACAGGTGTTCTGCACCGACGGGCGATCCACTCAAGCACTGCTTTTGGCGACTGCACCTTCATAAACAGGATGACGGGCGCCGACGCGAGCAGGCCCTTGATCCGCGCCGCTGTGCCGCCCCCATGCGTGACACCGCCGTTGGCCTCGGGCGCGCTCGAGACCGACGCCGCAGGCGGCGCAGGCGCCGCAGCGTGCGCCGGGGCCGCAGCGGCGGCCGCGGGCGCGGCGCCGCGCGGCGCGGCCGCGCCAATGTGCTCCGCGACCGCGGCGGTAAGCGCGGCCGCGTCGGCGCCCTCCACGCGCGCGACAGCGGCGCCGTCCTGCGCGCGCAGCGCACGGCAACGCTGCAGGTTTGCTGCCTGGTGCTGCTCGTAAACAACTCTCTCCTCTCTGCGTCGGGAGGGCGTGCTCGCGGCCGCAGCTGTAACTCGGGCGCAGCGGCGTGCTCCATGGGCGCGCTTCCTGTGCCACCCTGCGTGCGACGCACGCTGACACTGTCGTTGGGTGACTGCTGTCGTTGGGTGACTGCTTCACTCGAGCCGGTTCAGGGGCGGCGTGGTGGGTGCCGATGGGTGCGCATTACCTTCACGACGAGGAAGTACGGCACCACCGTCACGCCAGCCGCCTCGGTCACGTCGGGCACCTCCTCAGCCTCCACCTGACCGCCAGTGTCGTGCGCTCGTCCAGGGACTGATAAGTCATACCTCCAACAGCGAGGCGCCAGGGCAGCAGCACCAAATATAGCAGGGAAGCCACTCTGCGTGCCTCAACGACACGCCGCACTCTGACAAAGCGCAGGCACGTGTGCGACAGTGACGCCAGGTGCAGGCCGCGCAGGGAGTCGCAGGCAAGCAGGTGATTTGGCAGTTGAAGTGGCAAACAAGCAGAGGCATGCTGTGATAGAATATATAGCCAGCCAAGTCAGACGAGCTGGCGATGTAAGCTTGCACAGATAGCAAAGCAAGGGCGCAGTTCGGCTGGGGCAGCAGGGATGATGCGAGCACAGACGCTGGGCAAGCAAGCAACGCTCCCAGGAGAGACGCACGCGTAGGAACCTGGCGTGCCCGTTGTCCGCCGCGAGCGTGGCAAACACCTCGTCCAGCGCCTTGCACGGCTCGCACCACGGCGCCCAGAAATTCACGGCCGCCTGCCAGGCAAAGCACCGCCGATCAGGCCCTTTGCCCTGTGCAGCCAAACACACAGCCACACACCGCAATAGGCAAGCGCGGCAGCAGGGCCGCCTGGGGCCAGCACCAGCGCGGACGACCGCAACGCGTCGGCATACTCGTCGGCTGTGCTCACATTCTTGACGGCCCCCATCGCGCCTGGCGCAAGCAGGCCAGTAGAGTGCAACACGGAGTCTTAAACTCTGCTTGCGGAGACGCTTAATAATCAGGGCCTCTCAGACCCCTTAGTGTGGAAGGGAGTCGGGTACCCGGTCGTATTCTCACATATGCAGGTCTCTGGAGCTGACATCTATTTTAAGAACACCATCACGCCAGTGTGTGCGCATAGCGCCTTAATATTACCGAGCACAAGACCAGGTTGGTCTTGTTCCATCAACAAAGCAAATTGAGAGATCAAACAGGGAGCACTGCAAACTGCTCCTAGCACACTCTCATCATGGCAACATGCTGGGTTTCACACACTGCACATCCTACATCGATGTTCAGCATTCACGGGCGCTCAACACCCGCAGCCTGTTGCTCACCAAACATGTCTAAGGTTTGTGTAACGCGCAAGCTAAGCCACTGGTTGCCGGCCTACCTCTGCATGCGCCAAGAAACAGCACAACAGGTTCCAAACGTCTGCGCATGCCCCTGCCCATGCATGCCGCCCGAGCCAAGCGTGCACGGGTCGCCCCGCGCCCCGCGTGTGTCAAGCAGGGCGCCGCTGCGCGCAGAAACTCAGAAGAACTTCTGCGCTGCGCGCATTTGCTTCAATTCGTTGAGCTCGTCGCTGGTGGCCGTGCCTGGCACCACGTACATGAGCTGGTACTCGGGCTTCTTCAGCGTGCACAGGTTGCGCTTCACCACGTCCTGCGCGCGGCCGCGGCCGCCCGTCAGCCTTCTCGAAGCGGCTGCAGTGCCTCCCACGCCTGTGCCGTGGCGGGCGCCTCAATGAGGCGGTGCGGGCGACGCAGACCGACACCCCTGCACCACACAACGGCAGCAGCGACTGCCGCACTTCAAGTAGAGTCTTGAGCGCGGGTTGTTACTTCACGGCAACTCTAGTCGCTCAGCGCCAGAACTCCCTTGGGGGGGTGGGCGGGCGGACACCACTTGCTGTCACGCGACCGCCTGTCAGCACAGGTGGTGCTGACAGCATGTCGCAGCATGAATTGTAGCAGCGGATTTCGCCCAGCTGAGCCCCTTCAAAGAGATTTCCTGGGGGTCAGGTGTGCGACATCGTGCTGCTACACCTAATGCTGCCGCATGCACTGTCACCGCCACCTGCGCCCGCGCAGCGACAGGCGGCCGCGCGGTGGCGCACGTGCTGCCCGCCCGCCCAGCCCCCAGAGGGAATTTTGGGGCTGAGCAACCACGATATTGCCATGGTATACAACCCAGCGCGCAAGACCCCTACTGTGCAGTGCAGCAGTCGCTGCTGCCGCCATGAGTGCAGGCTGCGCCCTCGGCCAGGCGAGGCTTCCTCGCAGAGAAGATCGTGCTGACGCCGATCTCAGGAAACGTCAGAGCGCAGCGCAGCTATGCTGTTTGGGATTGACTTAGGGCTAGGGTAGGTTTAGCGTGAGTGCGGCTTCGCACCTGCCAGCCGCGCTTCTCGCGCAGCGCAGCAGCCAGCTGCGCGGTGTCCTGCCCGGGGTCGAGCAGCAGCAGCGACACCTCGGCCGCATGGCCCGGCTGCACCTGAATGCGCTCCACGCCGACCAGCGTCTGCGAGTGGCCCTGGTGCTGGAAGTACAGCGGCGGCTTGCCTGCGCGCGCGCGGCGCGCCTGGTGCTCACAGCTCCGCCTGCTGCCGGTGGTCGCAGCTCCGCCTGCACCCCGATGCTGGGGTGCTGCGCATGCCCCTACATAGCATGTATGCCTTGGGACAGGTCTATACTACCACGCCTTCTAAAAGTTTGCAGGCTTTCATTTTTGCAGGCTATTTGACAACAGGACATTGCGGGGCACGTGATGGACCGGGCTTCTGGTCAACAGGCAGTCGCCTCACGTCTCTCAACACAATGCAGCCACTTGAGCGTCACGCCATGCTGCTGTCGCCCCTTGCTTTGGCAACACGAGCCTGCGCGCTGCTGTCCATTGGAGCGGCTGACCCCAGCGCCCGGCCGCGCGCGCGGCGCGGCGCGTGCGCACCGCTCAGGATCACCGGGTCGTCCTCGATGTGCTTGCGCCAGGCGTGGTCGCGCGCCTCGTGCGGCGGCTCCGCGCCGGTGGACAGCTCGTCGGTAAAGTAGTTCCACACCCACTGCATCAGCTGCCGGTGGTCCACCAGGCGCGCCTCTGCGCACGCACAGCTCTGAAACGCTCAGGTCAAGGCATCCAAATTACTTGAGGGTGGCCTGGAGGTTGCTCCAAGAAAGCACAGCGTTCGCGGCGAATGCTGTTCGCTGGGTCCAGCATCACACCAATCACCCTTGTCCGTACAGCGCATGTGCACCCTCCCTTGGTCGTGCAGGCGTACGTGTACCGTCCACACACATTGCGAGCCCGCGTGTCAACCAGGGTGGTGTCAGGCAACACGCGGCAGCCGCCGACCAGCAGCTCACGCGTGTGGAACTCGGCATTTGCTCGCACCGCGCTTGGTGGTGATGTCGACTGCCGCGTACGGCGCCTTCTCATCGGCCTCCGGTTTGTTGATGCAGTTCTCGCACAGGTCGAAGTTGCTCAGCCACTGCGCACCGCAGGGCGCGCCTCTCAGCGCCTTGCACGAGCGGAGGCGGCATGCAGCCTGGACAGCATGCGGCCAGGCCCGCATCAGCGCGGCATGCGCATCGCGCGCGGCGCGCGCGCCTTGCTCTGGTGGCGGGTGCCGGTGATGGGCTTCAGGCCGCACAGGTCGCAGCGGATGCCGCGGTGCACGGGCGTCGTGCCGGCGCGGGACGTCTCGTCCTCCATGCCCTCGCCACCAGACTTCTTGTTCGAGTCCTCCTCCTGCGCGGCCTGCCCGGCCGGCCTGGGCCCAGGCATGCGCTTGTGGCCTGCGCGTCAGCAGGCGGGGCGACGTGAGCCCTGCTGGCTGGCGACCATCGGGCGGCCTGCAGAGGCGCAGAGGCGGTGCGGCTCGCAGGCGCATGGCGGCGGCCGCACCCGGCTCGGCGTTGTCCACGTCGCACTCTGACGCCCCGCGCAGGTCGCCAGCCCGGCCGCCTGCGCGCGCGCGCCTGCCTTGACTTCCTTGTCCTCCGCATGAGGCAAAATTGTGGAGCAAATCAATAAACGGCAAACATGTCTGGCACGGCTGACTCAGTGCCCTCTCAGCATGGTGCAGCACTCACTTACGGGGGCTTGTAGAGAAGAACACGAACGGGCAGTGACGGGCGGCAGACTACAGCATGTACTTTCACTCCTATTGCGTCTCATTCCGTTCCGCAGCTCCGTCCAAGGATCCAATCCAAAGGCAGGGCCATACGCCTGACAGAACAACCCACCCTAAAACACAATTCACTGCCCAGCACACTGCTCACCCACACGGCGTGTGCTGCAGGCCGGCGCTCACCGGCATGCCTGTCGGTCTCGGCATGCCGGTACCTGCCCTCGTTCCCGCCCTGCTCCTCGTCGCCCTCTTCGTCGCTGCTCTCCTCCTCCTCCTCTTCTTCCTCTTTCTCTTCTTCTTCCGCATGGCCGTCCTCAGCCCCGTCACCCTCCTCCACATCGTCGGCCGCGTCCTCCTCGGACGCGCCGCGCGCGCGCATGGAGTAGCGCTTCTGGCGGGAGCCCCGCCGGCCGCCGCCAGCAGCGGCGGCACGCCTCAGAGTCTGCGTCGCAGCGGTGCTCGGGCAGAGCAAGGCAGACGAGGCTGCACTGGCGCCGTCGCTGCATCTGCGCTACCACTAGGCCCGCCTTGTGACGTCGCTGCAAAGCAACAGCGCGCAGCACCTCAGCACGCGCAGCCCCCCCAGGCTCCCGGTCCCAGCATTGCGTGTCGCAACAGGCGCGCGCGCACCGACAAAGTCGACTACGCGCGCCCGGCAGCCAAACTGGCGCAGCAGCGTCGCCGCCTCTGTCGTGCCAATCCAAATGCGGCTCCCCTGCAGCACAAGCGCACGCCTCACCCCAGGGCAGGCTTTTCGGCAGAGCAATCACGTGCTTCACTCTGGCAGTGTTTACATCTGCAGGCATGCACTACTCCACTTGATACCAGCATGCTAGTGAGGTGCATGAAAGCTGCGCATGTGAAAAGCGTCAGCATGACAACGCAGCTGGATGCTCTGCCTTGGCACTCTTGAGCATGCCCACCACAGGAGCACGCCAGTAATCCATGCTGACTCATCCCTCACTGATCTGAGGGACACAAATGCCTTCTTACCCTCATGTGCTGTGCCAGCACCCAGGTGAGCGAACCAGAGCGACACCTGCACGTGACCGCCCAGCTGCGAGGCACCATCTGGGTCGAAGCCCTGCCGCCAGGCGCACTCCAGCCACGCCTGCAGGGACGGAATGTCCGGCACAAAGTCCACGCCGCCAAACAGCTTGCCTGCATAGTCCTGCCGGCGCACGCGCGCGGCGTTGCAAAGCGAACGCGTCCGCGCCCCGCCGAGCCCGACCACCGACTTTGCCTAGCATGGGCGTCTTGTGGCGAGACCGTACCTGGTTCTTAACCAGGTGGGAGCAAGTCATCTGGATGTTGCGCCACCTGTGCGCGTGCACTTACGCTCAGGGTCCTGTTTGGCTCTTGCTGCATGCTGTGCGCGAGCAGGAAAGCCTGCCAGAACGTCTGTGTCGCACCCGCAGCCCCAGTCTTGGTCATACTGATACTGGTAGTGTTCGACGTCACCTGCGTGGTCGTGCACCGTGTCATCTGAACTCCACGCTTGACACACCAGCATATGGCGGCCGCCCAGGCTTGCACCATCACGTTGCACTTGCTGGAAGCACAGCACCCCGGCAACACACCAGGCGGAAATTGACCTTAAAGCCACAGCAGGCACCCGCGCCTATTGCCGCAGGCGCTGATGCACGGCGTGCGAAGTACAAACGGGGGCGACAGCAGGAAAAGCTCAAGCAGCACGTGCTACACCACCCCTGTACGTTTGCACGTTGCTTAAGCAGATACAGCTAGGCAGTATTAGCCCCCATATAGGCTCACAAGACGTCGAGCCTGACGGCCGCGGCTGTCACGCGTTGACAGGTGTGCTGACTAGGTGTGAGTGCGGCACACTGCCACAGCAACTTCTTCTCTTCTCTTAACACACAGTCATGCAACAGGGAAGCCTGGCTCAGGCACGAGGCCTGAAGAGTAGCACGCAGCATGGCAGCGTACCGCACAGGGCAGCGCAATACAAAGCGTGAAAAGTTTTGATGGACATGGAAATTACAGCCCATCCTGGTCCGCGATGGCGTCGTGCAGCAGGTGGCTAAGCTTGTCCTTGATCGGGTAGGGCCTATCAGGCCTCTGCGCCTTCCTCACAGCCTCTGGTGTAACTGGGTCCACCAAGCGCATCTGCTCAACCTGCAAGTCGCCCGGCGCTCCCCTGACCTCAAGGGCTGAGCAGCAAGTGCAAAATCCACTGGACTGAGCTTATGCCAGAAAGCGGCGTACCTTGAGCGCTACTACTGCCTGCCTGTCTTCGATTACTGCCAAAAAGTAGGTCGTCAGCCGTCGTTCCGTAGGCACCTCTGCTCCGGCCTCCCGCAATAGCGCGTGCAGCTCAGCACATGCCTTGCCTGCGAGGATCGGCAGCTGAAAAGCTTCACAGCTGCTCAGCGCACGCACATCAGCTGCAGCACTGATGCGGTGGCTGCACACTTACCCGCCAGCCAGCGCGCAGGTCCACACACAGCCTCGCGAGAACTCGACGCCGTGCGTACGCTGTCGAGCAGCCGCAGTACTTATCAGTCACGGATAAAGTGCAGCCCTCTACCTGTTTTTGCCCATATTTGTAGCGCATGCGTCGTCAGTAAAGCGTGAGGCGAGTGGTATTCATTCATCACTTGCTGGAAGTCCGGCTGTTTGCATGTGCGCAAAAGGCAGGCAGCAGGAGTACCTTGGCTCCTGCCTGCAAGTCTGTGCACGCTGCACCCAGGAGCGCATTATAGCACACCGCTGTACATCAGTGTACAAAAGATGCCTGCTTTATGTAGCTAGCGGCAGCCCAGTGCGTGGTGGAGCACTGTACACACAGCACAGCTGGGCGCCCCGCCAACAGCGGGTGACATGTCCTGGAGATCAGAGCATGCGTTTATCACAGCCCAAAAAACGACTGTCAGTGCCAAAGAATGCCTCAGCCTGACGCAGCAATGCCGCCGACAATGCCAACCGACCGGCGCGGGACAGCGCTGTGAGACTGCTGAGACAGGCGCCGGCCCTGCTGCCGGGCGGCCCTAGACCCAGTCGGGTGGCACTTCAGCGCCGCCAGTGTCGCGCACGCTCACAAAAGCCAGCTCGCCGGGCGGCGCCTCCAGCAGGGGGCCGCCTGCGCCCGCGCCCGCGCCACTGGCCGTGCTCACAAACGCAAGCTCGGCGGCGGGCGGCCCGGGCCCCAGGGGCCCCAGCGGGGCCGCGCCTGCGGGCGCCAGGCCGTGTCCCTGCGCCGCCGGCCAGGCCGGCGCCCCCGGCGCCCGCCACGACCGCACGGCGGGCCGGCCCCTCCAGGTCCCCGCCTCGGCGCCGCTCCAGGCCGTGCCGCTGGTCCCCCAGGCCGGCCCCTGGCCGCCTAACGCGCCCGCCCGCGTGCTTCCTGCAAAGCAGCCTTGCGCGCTGCCCAGCGGCTCGCCCTCGGGCGTCCGCTCCTCCTGCGCCTGCTGCGCGGCTCCGGGGTGCCCTGCCTCGGGCACGCCGGGCGCGGCCCTGTGCGCACCAGAGACCTGCTCCGCTAGCGGCGCAGCCAGGGGGTGCGCGCTGGCCGCATGCGGCGGGTCGCCCGCCGCCCCGCGCCCTGACCGCGCCCCTGCCGACGCGCTGCCGCTCCCGCCGTCCCAGCTGCCGCTGCTGCTGGCGCAGCCGTCGGCGGCGTGCGCGGGTGCAGCCGCGGGCCCACCCTCCACAGCGGCGCCGGCGCGCCCCGCGGCGCCGCCGCCGTCTCCCGCAACAAGCGCGGTGCGCTCGTGCGCCCCGGGCTGCGCCGCGCCGCAGTGGTCCGCGCCGCGCGGCTGCACAGGCCCGGCCGCGGGCGCCGCGCCCCAGGGCTCCCGGGCGTGCGCAGCGGCGCTGCGCGGCGCACCCGCGCCCGTGGGCGGCTGCGCCGCATGGTGTGCGCCGTGCAGGCGCAGCTGGCGCTCGCGCTCCTCGTAGAACGACTGCAGCAGCAGCTGGCCGGTCGCCACGCGCTCCTCCGCCTCCACCGCCGGGCTGCGCGCGGCAGGCCCCAGGTTAGGGTATTGTTAAGCTCCACCATGGCCGTCATTGGTGAGCGGGATACAAGCCTCCGCCTCCGCCCCTGGGGCCTCCCCGCAATGTAGCAGCCCGCCTGGTGGCCTGACAGGCGGCGGCATGCCTGGCAGTCAACCTGCCCGGCTACACCTCCTGCCAGTTGGATCAGCACAAACTTAGCCACGAGCGCCCAGCCCCCCGGGAGGCGGCCTCCGCAGGCCAAGCGGCCACCGGCTCTTCTTCCCCTGTACATGTAGCAGCAACCGGAGCAGCGACAGGTCGAGCCACCGCGGAGGAGGGGAGGCCAGGCGCTGGGCACAGCCGCGCCTGGCGGCCAGCTCGAGCGCGCTGGCGCCCAGCGCGAGGTCGGCGGACGCGAAGATGCTGCCGTCGCCCGCGCGCGCGCCCAGGCGCGCCAGGCTGCTGGCCGCCGCTGCCGTATACGGCGCTGCCGGCAGGCCCGTCCTGCGAGAGAGGGCCGGCAGTAAAATTTATGCTTTCAACGGTCCGAACACATGTACAGCGCCATGTTCAGCCCCTCATGCATGCACGCGTGCTGCTGCACAGCGGATCGGCTGCGCGCGCGGCTGCTGCTCGGAAGCCTCGCAGGCGGCGCCGCGGCCGGCGCGCTGTCCACGGCGCGGCTGGGGACAGCGTGCGCACTGCGCCGGGTCGCCAGGCACGCGTGCGAGCGCCTGAGCGAGGCCGTCTTTATGACATGAGGCGCAGTGCAGCGCCTCGGCCCGCACGCCACATACAGAGTTTATGCCATTGCAGGGCTACCTCGTGGGCGCGCCTGGAGGGCTCCAGGAACAGGTGCGGGCTGAGGCGCGCGCTGGCGGCGTCCGGCACGTGCGACGTGTACGGGAAATGCGGCCCCGGCGCGGCGCCCGCGGCGCCCGCGCCGCCCGGCGGCGCGAGCGCGGCGAGCAGCTGCTTGGCCGCCGCGTCGGGCTCCCAGGTGGGGTACGTCGCCGCGAAGCTCAGCAGGCTCTTCTCCATCTTGCCCTGCCGGCTGCGCGCCGCCTGCGCGCGCGCGCGCCCCGGGGTTGGCGCGGACGGCGCCGCGGCAGTGACGGCGCGCCGCGCCGCCTCTGGCAGCCCCAGCGGCATCCCCCCGAATCCGGCGCAGGCCGCCGCCGGCCCTGCCCCGCCTGACGCATGCCGCCCTGCATGTGCGCCGCGGCCCTCCTCCCCGACGGTCTGCTGGTGAAGCAGCGCCGCGGTCTGCAGCGCCGCTGCCGCCGGTGGCGCGCGGCGCACCGCGATGCCCGAGCCCCACGGTGCCGGGCGCATGAACACAGGCGCTCACAATGACATTTTGGCTCACAGCGCGGCCCAGCAGGCCCGGCCCCTGCCACTGCGCGCGCGCTTTCGGCGGCCGCACCTTGGGCGCCTGCGCCGGCGCGCCGTACTTAGCGTTGCCGTGGCGGTGTAGGTCGAAGGCAGCGAGCGAGCAGACGTCGCCGACGCCGTCCACGTGCGCGGTGAAGTCGCGCACGAAGGCCAGGATGGCCGGCGCGCACTTGGGCAGCGAGACGTACAGCACGAACGGCGTCAGCGCCACCGACGCCAGCTCCTCCAGGAACATGAGCGCCTGCGCGGCCGCGGCGCGCCACACCCATAACCCTATCCCTTGGGCAGCGAGACGTACAGCACGACAAACGGGCATCAGCGCCACCGACGCCAGCTCCTCCAGGGACATCAGCGCCTGCGCGGCGGGTAGGGTTTGGAGGAGGCCTACCCAATTGTGCCGTTCCCTGACCCTACCCTCTTTGCAGCTCCCACAGCCATGTCTGGTGCGGCCAATCGGCCTGGGGGCGGCGCCGGGCGCGCGGCGGCCGCGCCCGTCCGGGCGCTCGCACGCGCTGCGAGCGCCTGCAAGGCGCCGCGCGTGTGACCAGAGCAGCAGCTGCCGCAACGGCGATATGGTGCGAACGTTCGCGCGCTACCGCAGGAGTGTGCCAAGGGCAGCAGCAAGCATACAGCAGCAATGTCTCGAGCTGCAACATGCACCACCACCCCTGTGTGGCATGCGTTTGATGAGCGTGTCATGCGCCCTGCTGCTGCCACACTGAGCACACCATGAGCAGCACCGCGCAGGTCTGCGTTATGCCTGGCTGATAACGCCCAGCAGGATGCGTTGCGCCTGTCATGAGCACGGCTGTCATGAACACAATTGTCATGAGCACAACCGTCAAGAGCACGGCTGTCGCGAGCACTGCCCAGCCACCGAGCGGAGGCGCGCCTTGAACTGGAACAGCTGCTCAAACTGGCCCTGCACCTCGCGCGTGTGCGCGCGGCCGCGCCAGTGCCGCGGCAGCCAGTGCGTGTGCGCGACCACCTCCAGCAGCGCCAGCTCCGGCTCGCGCGCGACGCCCGCCTCCACAATGAACGCGCGGCTCACCGCCAGCACCACGCCCAGCACCGCGCCCCACCTGCCTCCCCGGCGCGCGCCCGCCGTCGGGCACCCGCCGGCCCGGCCGCGCGCGGCGCGACGGAAGCTAGCAGCAGCAACCTCTTTCTTGCCGCGCGCTCGCGCGCTGCTAAGTGCATGAGGTGCTCATACTGGTGCCCATGCCCCTGCAAGCTCCTGGCAGCTTGCTGGGGCGCAGTGGGCGTCGAGGCCTCGAGCGCTCGCATGCAGAGCCGTAGCACAGTGCCGGGAAACAGAAGCACAGCGACAGGCGCGGGCGGCGCGGCGGCGGCGGCGCTCAATTGGGGTAGGATCGCGCACCAGACGACGGTGCGCCCGAACAGGTGCCGCTCCAGCAGCACGTCGTCCACCAGCGCGGCAAACAGCAGCAGCGCCGCGAACGAGCCGGCCACAAACGCGACGAAGCGCGCCGCATGGTTCAGCGTCGCGCTGGGGAACTGCGCGATATAGCGCTCGGCCGCCTTGTGGCTCGCATTCAGCCTGCGCCCCGGCCGCGCGCCCGTCCTTCACCCGCCCAGATTCTTTTTTTCAAGTAAAATTTACAGTAGGTAAAGTCCCAAGTGGCCAGACGGGATGGCGCGGTGCCTGCAGAGCCACGGCCGCCTTGTCGGTAGTGCGCCTAGAAGGCAGGGGCGCGGGCGGACACAGGCAGGGCTCCACATGGCGCGCGCTGCCCCAACATGCAACAGCACTGCGGGTGTGAACGAACACAGCTCGCGCCGCCTGCGGCGCGGCCGCGTGCGCGGGCGCCGTACCGGTGCGCGGTGTAGTGCGGCAGCTCGTTGAACTCGCGCAGGCGCCAGGCGGCCAGCGGCGACCAGCGGCGCGCGCCGGCCGCGCTCGGCTGGTGGTACAGCCGCTCCGCATTGCGCATGAAGAAGTAGATGAGCAGGAACGCGAGCAGGAAGGGCGCGAGCAGCAGGTTGGCGACCGCCATGCGCCTGGGGTGCAGGGCAGTGTTAGGGTTAGGGTCAGAGTCAACAGGTGGGATGGACAGGTAGGACAACGGAAAGGCGCCCTCCTTCATGCGCGCTGAGCAGGGAGCCTGGTGCCCTCCGCATGCAGGCGCCGGCGTCGAGCCGCGCAGCCAGGGCGCCTGCGCAAAGACGCCGCGCGGGCGCCAGCATGGAGCCGCTCATGCCGGGCCTGAATCCAGCCAATGCGGCGGGCGGCTGCGCTGCTGGCGGGCGGGCGGGGCCGCGCCGGAAGCGCCGCTGCAGGCCGGCCACGTCGTCCACGAACGCCTCGCGGATGCGGAAGCTCTTCTCGTCCAGCATCGCGTCCAGCACGCACCTGCGCCGCCACCGCCGCGGGCCGCCTGACGGGCGCCATGGTGCGCGTCTGGCACGCGCCCCGAGCGCCTGCGACACGCGTCCGAGACCCACCGCGCGCCAGGGGGCGCGCGCGCGCGCGGACAGCCTGCCTCGCGCCGCGCCGCCTGTTGCGGCAGGCGTGGCTGCCGCTGCGCACTCTGACGGCGACCTGCAGGGCTGGCGCCGCGCGCGGCGCGCGCGCGGCCGCGCGCGCACCACTGCAGATTCCACTCCAGCGTCTTGGTCAGCATGAGGCGCTTGCGCAGGCCGGGCACGGGCACGTGCAGCGCGAGCACGCCGCGGTTGAGCAGGCCGATGAGGTAGTTCTCCTTGCGCATGATGCGCGCGACCACGTCGGCCTCGGTCAGGTCGCGCGCGATGCACAGCCGCGTCGTCTTTTGCGCCTGGCGCGGCGCCGCGGGCGCGTCGGCGCGGCCGGCGCCGCCGGCGCCAGGGCGGCGGCGGGGCAGCACTTCGTCTGCTGGTGCCCACCAGCGCACGCAGTGTGCCTGCACACACCGTGCCCGTGCCGCAAGTGCAGGTACCACCCTGGCAGAGCCTGCTCGAGCGCAAAGACGCGCTGCAGGCCCGCGCGCCGGGAGGCACGGCATGCGCAGAGGCGCGCTGCCGCGTGCGGGCGCGCCAGGGCAAGCGGCGCCGAGCGCAACCATGGGGGCGCCACAAGGACAAGCCGCGGGCGCGCGCCTCAACGATGCGCCGCGCGACCTCCGGCCATGTCACACAGCGCAGCTGGTGCTCGGACAGGCCGAGCCGGTTGCGCGTGAAGTGCGCGATGTTGGCCGCCTCGCGCAGGTCCACCGCCAGGTGCGCCAGGTTGTACAGCCAGTAGCAGCCGAAGATGGCCAGGTATGTCAGGCACAGGCCGGCCCAGAGCGTAACGCCGCCGGCCAGCGGGTGTCGGTCGATCACCGCCTGCGCCGCCCGGTCCGCGCCCGCTCGGCCCGCCCGCCGGCGCGCTGACAGGCGGGCCGCCCAGCCATGACTCGCTTTTCTTTTTTTCCGTGCAGCAGGTGGCCGGCGGTGCGGTCCGCAGCTGTGGCGCCGCCAGTCGGCCGCCGCCAGCGCCACCAGCCCTGGTTCGCGAGTTATTCCAGGCCGCCGCAGCAGTGGACGCAAGAGGTGGCTCCACATGCAGCTGCTCTGAGCGGAGTGGTAGGCGCTCGCTCGGCGCGGCGCGGCCAGCGACGCCGAGACCGCTGGACGCAGGCCAGCCTGCTGCGCCGGCGACACCTCTCCGCATCACGCCTCTGGCCCAGACAGGCGCGGCAGGGCGACGTCTTGTGGCAGCGGCGCGGGGCGGCTGCGGCGCGCGCGCCGCACCTCGCTGATGTCGCACGTGTCGTCCAGGATGCAGCGCGCGCGCAGCGCGTCCCAGCGCACAAACAGCAGCAGCACCGCCGAGAAGGCCACGGTGAAGCCGAGCGCGAGCAGGTTGAGCACGCGCGAGACCAGGATAACCTGGAACCCCTTCTCCTCGTAGTACCTGGCGTGCAGGTGCAGGGTTAGGGCGCAGCAGCAGCCGGCAGTGAGGTTCGCCGCGGGCGCGCGCCCCACTGCCTGCAGTGCCGAGCGCCGCGCGGGCACGCGGCCGCACGGTGTCCATGCAGCCCAGCACACTGGCGCGGCATGGGGTGCGCGAATAGCAGCCGCGGCCACCCGACGCCGCCCGTGCGACAGGGAGGGCACAGGGCCGGGCCAAGGGCCGGACGCGCGGCGCACTTGGCACGAGCGCGGCGTAGGGAGCCCCGACTCGCCGCCGCGGCCGCCAGCTGCCTGTGCGACAGGGGGGGCGCAGGGCCGGTCCGAGGGCCGGGCGCGCGGCGCACTTGTAGATGCGGCGGAAGAAGTCGTCCAAGTTAGGAATGGCGTCCCACTCCGTGCTCTCGCTGCTGAGCAGCGGCTGCGGCGCCGCGTCCCACTCGTCCGGGCCCGCGCCCGCCTCCGGCAGGCTGCGCGCGCCGGGCGACACCATGTTCGCTTGCGCCTCACGCGGGCGGCATGCGTCCACAGCGGACGAAGCAGACTGCTGCGCTCCCGCGGCGCTGGCGACATCACCATGACAGGCTGCGCAGGCGCCAGGTCACGCTCGTATGTACAGGCACGTCCTGTGAGGCAAAAGCCGTGTGGTGGGCGTCACGCATGCTACATCCGACGTCTAGCCGCTGCCCCTGGCGCCGCCTCGGGACTTGGCAGGTGCAGTGCACGGCACAGCACAGAGGGCGCTTCCAGCTCCCGCAGCCTCTGGCAGGCTGCGTATGTGTGGTGTCAGCAGCGTCGACAGCGTCCAGGGGTTCAAGGAGGTGTGAAGCTGCGCAGTGACGGGCGACACGCGGCCTGGAACCAGTGAGGCACATGGCTAGGCATGCCCAGCTCATGGCCCGGTCAGGCCGGTGCACGCGCCGCGGACTGGACGGCGCTCAGCCGCATACTATGCCTGGAGCCACGCGGGCAGCAGTGCGGGCAGCGACCGCAGCACAGCCACTGCTCTGGATGGGGCGCGGCGCCACCGAAGTTGCCCCGCACCGCCGAACCACAAGGCCCCAGCGGCGCCCGCAGCGGCCCTCACGGCCATGGCCGGCAGCGCTGACGCGCGCGCGGCCGCCGCCTCCCCAGCGTGCGGGGCCGCTCGGGGAGACTGGGGCGCGAGCGCCCGGCGGCGGCGCACACCTGGGCAGGGCGTCATAGGCGAACTCCACGTCCGCATTGCCGGGCCTCATCGCTGCGGCCGCGGCGCCCGCGGGCGCGGCGTGCCCACCGCCAGTGTCGCCCGCTTTTGAGCCTGGCGGTGCGCCCGCCGCCCAGGCCCCGGTGATAGGCGGGGCGCGCGCCGGGTGCCCCGCTGAGCCTGGCCGAGCCCGGCCCGCTGGCCTGCCTGCACGCACGCGCTCTACAGCCGGGGCAGCGCCATGACAGACGGCCCCGCTGCTCTGCGTGTCTGTGACACACTCAGGCGCAGGCAGTCGTTTATTGTTCCAGCGTGACAACGCTGCGCGTGTATCGGTGTGCTCTCAGGCCCAGACAGTTGTGCTGAGAAGGGGTCAAGGGCCCTGAGGGTCCAGCTCCCCCATCGCACCTTCCATGCGCAGGCTGCAGCAAGACGGCTCCACGCGCTTGGCTGCACAGAGCTTCGCAGAAGTTGTGCTTGCATGTGCGCAAAGATCACACGCGCGTGGCTTCTCTCCTCGCACTCCTTGAAAAGTACTAGCCGTGCTGCTGTGGGATGGCCCGTATGATGACCACGGGTGCCCAATATGGCCCTGACGGGCAGATCATAACCCCACCTGTAGGGCGGCCCGCGAAAGCACCCGCCAAGCGCAAGCGCAGCATTGCCGCGCCCGCCTCGCCCGCCAAGGCACCCGCCAAGCGCAAGCGCAGCGACGCCGCGCCCGCCAAGGCGCTCGCCAAGGCGCCCGCCAAGGCGCCCGCCAAGCGCAAGCGCAGCAATGCCGTGCCTGACGCGCCCACCAAGGCGCCCGCCAAGGCGCCCGCCAAACGCAAGCGCAGCGGCGCCGCGCCCGCATCGCCCGCCAAGCCGCCCGCCAAGGCGCCCGCCAAGCGCAAGCGCAGCGACGCCGTGCCAGCCGCGCCCGCCAAGCCGCCCGCCAAGGCGCCCGCCAAGCGCAAGCGCAGCGAGGCAGGGCCGCCTGTGCGCGCAGCGCAGGGCGCCAAGCGGCGCGCCGCGCCGGGCGGCGCCGAGCGCGAGCCGGCGCCGGCCAAGCGCGCGCGCACGGCCCGGGCGGAGGAGCCGGACCTGGCCGCGCTGCCGCCCGTCTCTCACCCCTCGCACCTGAAGGCGCGCGACCTCGCTGTGGCTGCCGCCCCAGACGCGCCGGCCTTGGCAGCGCCGCCGCCAGCCCCGCACCCCCCGCGCCAGAGAGCGCTCGCTTCAGCGGCGACCGCGACTGCCCCGGCAGCGCCCTGCGAAGCGTTCGGCCGTGCTGGGGCTTCGCCCGGCCCGTTCGCACCCTGTGGGCTCCTGTTGGGCGGCGTGCCCCCCGGCCCTGCTGCTCGGGCGCCGTTGTGGCCAACAGTGTCTGCCAGCACATCGGCAGCTTCGATTATCCACAGTCCTGGCATGCACACGGAAAGGCCGTTCCGAGAGGCGCTGGGCCCAGCGCCAAGAGCCCCACAGCGCGCCGCCCAGGGCCGCCCACCCCACCCGCTGCCCCTGACGCGGCCCGCGCCGCGGCAGGAGCCGGGCGACGTGTTTGTGCTGGGCGACGGCGACTGCGGCCAGTTTGGCAAGGGCGAGGACGTGACCGAGGCGCTGCGGCCCACGCCCTCGCCGCTGCCGGAGGGCGCCGGCCAGGCGCGCCGCGCCGCCCTCCCCGCAGGCTGTATGCCCCGGGGCCGTTCGTTCCGCGCCGTCCGCATGTGCGCCTCCTCCCCTGCTCTCTCCAGCGCGTGCGGCAGCTGCGCTATCGATGCTGCAGAAGTCCCGGCAGGCACCGCGGCGCCCCGGCTGTTTCCGCGTTTGGCCGTATCCATGGGCAGTGGCGCGGCCGGGCGCAGGTGGTGCAGGTGGCCGCAGGCGGCATGCACAGCGCGGCGCTGACGGCCGGCGGCGAGGTGTTCACGACCGGCGTCAACGACGAGGGCGCGCTCGGCCGCAGGACGGGTGCGCCGCCGCGGCGCGGCTGCTCCGCCGCGCCGCTCGGGCGCCCCACGCGTGCCGCGCCGCGTCGCAGGGCCCGTTTCGCAGCTGGCGGGCGACGCTGTGTGTCCTGTGTGGCGGGCTGCCTGAGCGGCGCGGCCCGCGTGTCTGCGTGCGCCGTGGGGTGCTGCAGCCGTGCGCGCAGCCGCTAGCAGGGCCTGGGCCTGGCCGATGAAGTGCCAAGCGACTCGCTTCGCGCTCCAGGTTCAGCACGCAGGCCAGCGCGGAGCGCACCGGGACCCTCGCCCGTAATCTTTCTTAGGCAGCATGGTCGCTAGCGCGCCGACTCATCCCCTGATCTGGATAAGGACGAGACACGGTCTGCATCTGATAGTACTGACCCTGAGCGCGGCGGCGCAGCGGGCGAGCTGTGGGAGACGTCTGGGCTGGCCGGCGGCGAGGCGGAGGATGCATACTTGTGGTGCCGCGTGTCTGTGCCCGCCTCGCACGGCCGCATCGTCCAGATCTCTGCAGGCGCGTCCACGCGCGGCTGTGCTTGCCCAGCCCCAGCACAATGTGGGACGAGAGTGCGCCCTGCCGCTGCGGGTCAGGATGAGAACACGCATTGCGGGTGCGGGCAGGGCCTGTGGTGCTCGGCAGCCACAGCGGACGCCTGTGCTGGGCAGGCCGCCTGGTTTGCCAGGCGCCCGTCAAGCGCAGCGCGCGCACCTGGGAGGATCAGCAGAGCTGGGCTCCGCGCGGCGCGCAGGCGACAGCCACTCCGTGGCCCTGGCGGCCGACGGCGCGGTGTGGGCCTGGGGCACCTTCCGCGACGCGAGCGGCGTGTACGGCTTCTCGCCCTCGCAGCGCATCGCGCTGCTGCCCGCGCTCGTGCACGCGCCCGCGTCCGCCGCCGAGCGCGTCGTCAAGGTCGCCTCGGGTGCGGGCCGCGGGCCGGCGCGTGCCCCAAACCCTGGCAGGCGTGCGGCGGGCCGCGCCGGCGGGGCCCGACGTGTCGCCTCGCGGCACCGGCCGCTCAGCAACATGCCTGCTTGCAAATGCCGCGCTCGCCGGGGCAGTGTTGCTTAAACGCGCGGCGCGTCGACACGGGGCACCGGGTCAGCGTCAGGGATGCCTTTATCAGGGACGGTCGGCAACATCCGACCTGGGCCAGCGGGGTCTGGCACGCAGGGCTGACCTGCACTCCCAGGAGCTCAGGCGCCCGGCGCCCGGCGTGCCGGCCCGGCATGGCCGGCAGCGCGCTGCTGCTGCGGAGCCGGGCCTGTCACGGCGCGCCGCTGCAGTGTCGCCGGGCATGCCCAGGGCATGAGCCTGCACCGGGCGGTCCTGATGCTGCCAACCATAGTTTACCCTATCCCTATTCCCGCCGCGCGCGCAGGCGCGGACCACGTGGCGGCGCTGACGGCCGCGGGCGGCGTGCTCACCTGGGGCACCAGCGGCCAGGGGCAGCTCGGGCGCGTGGGCCCGCGCCTGCGCGACCCCAAGCCCACGCTGCTGCGCCCGGCACCCGTCGTGTTCAAGCGCGGGCTGCGCGGCCGCGCGGTGCGCGTCACGGACGTGGCGTGCGGCATCTATGGCACGTTCGCGCTCGCGGAGGGCGGCCTCGTGCTCGCCTGGGGCCTGAACAACTACGGGCAGCTGGCGCTGGAGGGGCAGGCGCGCGCCCTGCGCCGCGCGCGGTGCTTTGGGCACCGCATGCGCTGCGCCTGCGCTTGCGCATGCGCACCCTCGTCTGAGTTCGTCCGAGCTCTTTGGCAGCGCATGCCGGCGGCGGCCGGAGCAGGCCCTGCAGCTGGCCCGAGCGGCGGACCCGCTCAGCTCTGCGCCGCATGGGCGCCGCCGCTGTCCTGCATGCGCAGCTGCAGGCGCGCTCCCCCGGCGTGAGCGGCGGCCGGCGGCGCGCAGGCGCCCGTGTGGGCGCCGACGCCGGTGCCGGCGCTGGCCGGCGCGGCGCTCGTGCGGCCCGGGCAGCACCACACGCTGGCGCTGGCGGCGTCGGGCGCGCTGCTGTCCGCCGGGCGGCCGACGTACGGGCGGCTGGGCCGCGCGGGCGCCGACCCCGCGTCCGACGACGCGCTGCCCGCGCCCGCGCCGGTCGAGGGCCTCGACGGCGTGGACGTGGCCGGCGCGGCGGCCGGTGCGCTCGCAGTTTCCTGCGCTGGAGTAGGGTGTGCCGAGGCAGTTGCGGCGTTGCGTCGCAGCACCGCGGCCGTGCGTCCTTCTGGCACGGGCTGCCTGTGCTGGGTGGGCGCCGCACTCTCCAAAGGGGCGAGATGGCGGCGGTCCGCTTTTACTTGCGCCAGGCTGCAATGGGGTTTGCTCCGGGACGGGCTCGCGCAGGCAGCAGCCATGGGTGAGACGGTCAACACGCGCGTGCGCGCAGGCCTGGCGGTGAGCGGCTGCGTGAGCGCGGCCGGCGACGCATGGCTCTGGGGCTTTGGCACCAACAGCCAGCTCGGCAAGGGCGACGACGACGCCGACGAGCTGCTGCCGCGCCGCCTCGCCGAGACCAAGCGCTTCCAGGTGCCGCGCGCTGCTCCGCTCGCCAGCCTGCGCGCTTGTGCGCCGCTGTATTTGTATTTGTATAATTATATTGGGGCATGGCATGCGCCTGCTGAGCGGCAGCGCGGCAGCTGCAGGCGCACCTGGCGCCTGCGCTGCACCAGATAGGGCGTTCAGCTCTGCTGCCGTTGCCCTTTAGTGTGAGGCGGACCCCGCTAGCATGCGGCGCGTCCAGCGAGCGGGCGCCCGGGCCGAGCGCGCAGGGCCGGCGCGTCATGCAGCTCGAGTTCGGCGGCCAGCACGCGCTGCTGCTGACGGTGCCAAAGCCGGTGGCCGGCGGCGCAGCCGCCCCGGCCGCGGCGCCTGCCGTGCCCGCTGCAGGTGCGCTCACTATGGCAGGTTGCAGAGGGCAGGTGCCGCGTGGGTCCGCTGGCCAGCATGTGCATGCAAAGTCAGAGTCTCCAGCTCCTGACGCGACTCAATCAGTGTGTGTGCCAGGCATGAGCTGGCAGCCCCAGACCATTTGGCAGCCCCAGTGACCTTGGTATCATGCACCAGTCAAACACTGTGACGTGCAGAAGACACTGCAAGCGTACAAGCATAAGTGGTTGCACCATGGCTGACCGCTCTGCCGCGACAGGGGCGCCTCCCGCCACGAGCGAGCCGCCGGCGCAGCCGCAAGCCGAGCCTGTGAACGGGGGACGCACAGCAGCTGACGGCCAGGCGGCCAACGGGCCCGCAGCCGCGCAAGACGCGGCCGCGGACGGCGCGGCTGCGGAGGGCGCGGCCAATGACGGCGCTGCCGCGGAGGGCGCGGCCGCGGACGGCGCGGCGGTAGGCGGCGCGGCTGCGGACGGTGCGACTGCGAACATGGGCGCGGCTGCGGGCGCCGCGGCCGAAGATGAAACCCTCCCCGTAAACGGCCAGGACAATGGCCAGGCAATGGAGGAGTGAATCAGTGCGAGCTCAGCATAGGTCAGCATATGGCTGGCGCAAGGTGCAGCGGGCGGCCTCTAAGGGCTGCAGGCCTGCGCGAGACGCTGTAGTAGATTGACGAGCACACAATTGACTATGGAGGGGCTTGGTCGAGGGCGACACATGACACTGCATGCACTTAGTAGTAGAAGAACCGGTAGTACTGAGGGCCAAGTTGAGCATTTGAGTGGAGCGTGCCGCAGGCCTCACGAGGGTGCTCTGCAGTAGCTTGCAGACCTGGCGCCATATGCACCTGTGTGGCAGACATACTTCTGAGCCCACAAGGAGCTTTGATGTTACAGGTGGAGGTCCGCAGTCAGCAGCCTTGCACTAGCGTATCGACTCTGTCAGCATGTGTGCGGCTATTAATTGAAGCATGCGCAGACTGTGCTCTGCTTCCCAGTCTCTGAGACTGGCGCTTTGTACACGTAACTGATCATTCTCTAACAGTGAAGCACATGGCAGATGCGAGACGCCAAACATCGTTCTAAGGCACTTCAGCAGTGCATGGCCATGGCCATGGTATAGTAACATAAGCTACGGCCAGGGACTTAAAATGCTTACCTGAGATGAGCGCATGAGCACGCTCGAGCGTATGTCCTGTAAGCCACTGGCTGTACGCATCCGTAAAAGGCATGGCTGTGCACGGGCGCGCAGCGCTCTGCCAGGAGCTTGCTGCGCTTACGTGCAGACGTGCGCCAGCGTGGCACGCTGCCTGCCTGCACAAGCCGCACACGCGTGTGCAGTGCTGTACCAAGCGTGCGAGGCACTTGCAGACACCAGCTGACGCGAACGCGAAGTGGAGGTGCTCTGTGTCATCGAGTGCCGCAGCAGTGGATGGCGTGGATGTGGAGCCACCAGCTGAGGACCCGGAAGTGCCTTCCGAAGCAAGGTGAGCCGTGCACTGTGCTGAATTACACTGGGTGAACAGCTGTGGTGGTAGGCGGCAACGGTGAGTCAGAGGATGGACCACCGTCTCAGTTGACGTGGAGTGCCCCGACGGCAGTGTCCTGGACCCCAAGTGGGTGCGGCGGCTGCGGCTGGACAACGCGCTGATGCAGCAGCTGACGGAGCTGCCCGGCACCAAGCACCTGATGGACCTGCACGACCGCGCGGTCGTCCTGTCGCAGTGGCGGGCGCGCCTGCGCGGCCGAGTGTCTGAACCTGCCTTGTGACGCTATGTGCCCCCAAAGCAGCTGACGCGCTGCTCAGCTCAGCACATAGTACTCAATGGTTGAGGCGCCTGTGACTGCACTGGCTGGTGCTTGCAGCCCTCTGCTGCGGACACTTGTGGCTCTGGTGCGTACAGGCGCGCCTGAAGCGTGGCGTGCTGCCAACCGCGGGCGAGGCGCCGTGGCCGGCCGAGCCTTTCCGCTCAGGCTTCCTGCAGGCGCGCCCTGTACACGTTCGCTCGCATGGGTTGGGACCCCTTTGCAGCATTTGAATCCAAGGCACTCCTTGAACGACCGTATTCTGCACCCCTCCCTGAGGATGTGTGCATGCCCTGCATGCACAGCGCTCTGCAGGTACCATTGTGCATTTATGCAGCTACAGGTACTTCCTCCTGTTCAGTGCGTGTCATTACCACCAGCTTGAGGGGCGACCTTCGCGTGCGCCTGTCCCTGCACGCCTCGGCGATCGTGGCCACCGCTTGCGCATGCATTGGTCCGGGCAGGCGCTGGACCGGCTGGAGATGGCGCGCTTCACGCGGCGCTACCCGCAGCTGCTCGACCCGCTGCTCAAGCAGATGCTGGGCATGGTCGCGGTGCGCCCCCCCGCAGGCGCAGGCCGCGTGCATGCGCTGCGACGGATGACCAGCCGACAGAGCTCAGGGTCCGCCACACATCCATGCAAAGCCTGGGGGCCATGGAGGTCGGAGGCCTGTGATGCACCCAATGCAGGCCAGGAGGGAGGCCGTGCAATAAGGCCATGCGCCCGGCGTCCCAACGATGCCTGCAGAGCACCGCCTGGCCAAGCGGCTGCGGGGCCGCTCGCACGCCGGCAGGACTTTGAGGCCAAGCTGGAGGCCGAGGAGGAGTCCGCCTCGCCGCCGCAGCCCGAGGCGGCGCCTGCGGGCTCGCCCGGCCTGGCGCCGCCGTCGGCGGGTGACCAGGACGACGACGAGGACGCCGAGCAGGACGACAGCGCTGGCTCGGCCGCGCAGGCCAAGTGGGAGGTGCGCTGGCGTGACGGACAGGCAATGGCCGGGGCCCCCGAGCGCGTGGTGTGTGGGAGCGGCACCGGTGGGCATGCCGGCGATGCGTCGCTTGTAATAGCATGATGGAACAGCGCAGGGGTCGGCGACAGCGCGCGCGCATTGAGTGGATCATGCGCTTTTGGCCCTGTGACTGCCTCACCTGTCTGCCAGTAAAAGTCAGCACCACAGTCCCTGGACTCTTTGACTGTGCAGGGCTGGCGCGCATGTGGCACGACCGCAGCGGCGCCAGGCGCCGCCGGGGCGACAGCGCCGAGCTGCGGCGCGCGCGGCGTGGCTGCGAGCGCGGGGCGCGCGCGTTGCGCAGGAGCTCACCGAGGAGCAACTGCGCGAGATGGCGCAGCGCGCGCAGCAGGCGGACGGCTCCGGCGCCGGCGCGCAGGGCCAGGAGCTGCACGTGTCGCTGGAGGGCATGGAAGGCGGCGCTGGCGACGCCAGCGAGTGCGCCGACAGCCACCCGTAGAAGCTCCCAAGCAGCTCCTTGGGGTGGCTCGACACAGTCGGGCGAGCTCAAGTGCTGCGCGTGCCTCCTGCCGTCCAGCTCGGGCTTGTTTGTTTGCTCGCGCGCGTACGTGCCCGAGACGAGTTCTCCAGCCTTTTCGGTCACGGCTGCCATGGCGAGTGCGGCCCGCTGGCGCGTGCAGGGAGGACGCGCAGCGCGCGCGCGAGGATGCGGCCGCGGCGCTCAGCGACCAGATGCTGCGCAAGTTTGAGGAAGACTGGCGCCCGGCGGTGGAGAACCTGGAGGAGGCCGCGCTGGCGTTTGACGACCTGGAGGGCGCGCCCCTTGCTGGCTTGCGCGGCGCGGGGCGCAGGGTGCCCGAGCTCACTGCGTGAGCGCATGCGGCGCTCACGTCTGTGCGGCGTTGTGCGCGAGGCCGTTTGCAGTCAAGGACTACTCACCTGCCTGCCAGCCAGGTGGCAGATGTGTTGCGGCGTAGCTGGGGCCTGAACAAGCGCCTGTGCGCCACGCCGATTTCTGGGCGGGCTGGGTCGGCGCCCTGGGCGAGACAGGCCGCCCCGAGTGGAAAATCATAAGCAGAGTGGCCGTGCTGTGACACAGTCTGCGTCAGGCTGCGCCCAACATTCCCTGCATGCTGAAGCCTCACTGCCTCCTGATAGGGTTCTTGCTAGGGTGAAGCATGATAGCGCCCACCGCGCAGGCCTGATGGCGGGCCCGGACGGCTACGACCTGAGCCGCACGCTGTGGCGCGACGCGGGCTGGGCCGAGGTGGCGGAGCTGCGCCGGCGCCTGGAGGACCTGGCGGAGCTGCGCGACCTCGTGCGCCAGCTGGGCCGCGCGAGCGGCCGCGGGCCCAAGCGGCGCGCGCCGCAGGAGGCGCGCCCCGGCCCCGGCCCAGGCCCCCCGCAGGGCCCCGGCGGGGCGCGCGGGGCGGCGGGGCCCGAGCGCCGCGCGCCCCAAGCAGTGCTCGCTGGTGGGTGCAGAGCGGGTTTGAGGCTGCGGAGGGGTTGTTACCCCACTGTTGCGAGCAGGCTGCAGAACTGGCAGCGCACGCTGGCAGCAGCACGCCGCGATGGCGGCCGGCTTCGGTGCGCCGCGCCCTACCGCCTGGCCAGAGGCAAACGATGCTGGAGGCCTGTTCAGACCCCGCGCGACCGAGCCCGGCACCCCATCGCCGCGCGACGGAGACTCTGCAGGCTGCCGCGTGCAGGTGGAGGCGAGCCGGCGACGGCCGGGCCTGGTGCGCTCGGCGCTGCAGCCGGAGGAGACGGCGGGGCTGACGCGCAGCGGCGACCTCTCGCGCATGCTGCCCGCCGAGGCGCACCTGCTCGCGGCTGGCTGGCCGCGCGCGGCCTCCGACGGCGGTGCGCGCGCCCGGGCGCCCGTGCCTGGCGCCGGCTCTCTGTCCACCTGCTTGGTGGCGAGGGACCTCTGTGCTCGCTCCGCGCCATGGGCCTTGTGCCGCGACGGCTCCCCGCGTTTTGCCAGCCGATGCGCGCACCGCTCGCAGGCCAGCTCTCCGCGCGTGGTCATTGACTCGGTAGGGGCGAGTCAGGGCTTTGCAGCGCGCTGGGGTGATGGCCTGCGCAGCTGTCACCAGTAATATGAAACAGGTGTCATCCAGTCAGTTCGTGTCCAGCATCCCCTGCATCAGAACTAGGGCGTGCACAGGGCCAGCGCGCGAGGGCTCGCGCCCGTCGCGCCTGCTGCACATGGCGCGCCGCGCGGAGCGCGGCCTGGCCAGCTACGAGCGCACGGGCTGGCTGGACGGCGAGCCCGCGCGCGTGACCGGGCGCCTGGAGATCCGGCCGGCGGCCGAGCTGGGGCCCATCATCGTGTGCCTGGACACCAGCGGCTCCATGGCCGGCGCGCGCGAGACAGTGGCCAAGGCGCGGCGCCCGCGCTGCCCCAGTGGGCAGAGACCGTGTGCCGCGCGGCGTGTTGGTGTGGCTGCGTTTGCTGCTCGGTGGCGGCACCCAAGCTGCGGCGCAATGTTGCAGTCCCCATTGGCCGGCAGGCGCCCGCGGGCAGTGCGCGGGCGCCGTCCTGCCCCGGCACGCACTCAGGCAGCCAGCAGCAGCCACCAGCATCAGCCACCTTGTCCATTACCCGCCACTTAGGAGACCGTGCTTGCGACACGGCTTGGCGCCGCGCGCGCAGGCCGTGGCGCTGGAGTGCATGCGCGGCGCGCACCGGCAGCAGCGCGCGTGCTACCTGTACGCGTTCTCGGGGCCGGGCGACGTGCAGGAGCTGGAGCTCAGCACGTCCGCGCCGTCGCTGACCGCGCTGCTTGCCTTCCTGCGCAACAGGCGCGCGCCCGCGCTAGAATCTGCTGGGCGGACGCCGCGAGGAGCACCGCGCCCTGAGCGCGCGCAGCATGCCCTGTGTCCATGCCCCGATGGCACCCTCATGTTGATGCCTTTGCGCATCAGTTTGTCTGGCAGCAGTATCGGCGGCAGCGCCCGGGTGCCTGAGCGGTCCCCGCTGCGCAATTGGCAAGGCCGGGGCGGCGCTGCGGCGCGCGGCATATGCGGCTGCGCCCGCATGGCGCGCGGCTGGGTCGGCGCGCCTGGCGAGCGCGCGCGCGCCTGAATGGGGCCTGCTGGCGCGCGCAGCTTCGGCGGCGGCACCGACGCCGACCGGCCGCTCGAGCTGTCCCTGCAGCGGCTGGAGGAGCACGAGGAGTGGGCCAATGTGCGCCCCCCCGAGCGGGTCCTCCGACAGGATTGCTGCCTCCATGCTTGAGAAGCCGCCATTGCGGGTTAGGATAACACACCCTGCAAGCGCATGTTCATGGATTTAGGGTTCGTGGCTGGCCGCGAGCGGGCGGGGCGGGCGGCAGGCGGACATCCTGATGGTCACCGACGGCGAGATCAGTCCGCCCAGCGAGGCCGTGCTGGGCCGGCTGGCGCGCGCGCGCTCCGACCTGGGCCTGCAGGTGCCGCCCCGATGTCCTTGAAATGCACTCGCCCTCAGTGGGTGTCAGGCTTGCAGGTGCCACCCCGATGTCATGCAATCCGCCTTAAGCCCAATGGTACCCTTGACATGCTTGTGTGCGTGACAATGTCGCTGATATGCCAGCGGTCTCAGCGGCTCAGGGCTCTGACGATGTGCTTGGCGTCTGTTGGGGGGACAGCTGCAATTTCTGAACAAGAGCATTTGCCGTGGACGGCTGCATGGGTGCTGGCGGGGGCGGGGTCACGGGCCGCGTGCGCAGGCAGCAGCGCAGCCAGAGCCCGATGCGTGCGCGCTGCGGCAGGTGCACGGCCTGCTGGTCGGCAAGGACGACCGCGCGAGCGACGCCATGACCGCCATCTGCTCGCACCTGCATGTCTTCCGCAGCTGGAGCGCAGTTGAGGACGTCGGCCGGCGCTGAGGCGGTCGCTGCGCAGCACGGAGGCGTGGTAGGTGTGCCTGGATGTGCCGTGTTTGCAGGCCGCCCCTGCTCCAAGCGCTGTCCGCACTGTGAACATGCCGGATGTTTCATCATGGCGCGCTGTGTTATACCAGTCTTTGTAACAAGCGTGTATGCGGTACATGTGAGAGAGTGTTTACTATGTGTGAGAGAGTGTCCAGCTGCAACAAGTGCTTCCACACATGCCTCTCTCACATCTCTCACATGCACTCCTGTCGAGCAATGACCATGGCGGAGCCAGCGCAGCGACCCGCACACAGCTCATATCAGGGTCTTGTTAATGAAGTTGGCAAACTTGGTCGTGGTGTTGTAGTGGTACTCCACGCCGTGCTGCTTCAGAAAGGCCTCCAGCTTCGGCTTCAGCACCTCCGGCTCGGGCTGCCATCATCAGAGCAGACACAGTAAGCGCCTGTGGCTGACGGAGCTCGCCACAAGCTCTCACACGCAGCACTGTCCGAGCGTGGCTGGAGCCTCTCTGCCCAGGCCTCGCAGCGGCGCTTTGTTCAGGACTGCACCAAGGCGCGGACTTGGGTTGCATATACTTACCATGCATGCTGCGGTGTCACCCAGCAGCAAAGACACTGGCGGAGCCATGTGCACGGGGGGAAGTGTGCAAAGTCCTGGACCGGGCGCGCATGCGTGCACAGTGCTGGTGAGTGAGAGGGGCAAGGGTGTGCGGCAGCGCCAGGTCAGTCCCGCACCGTCTCCACCTCGATCTCGTACACGGTGCCCCAGTCGAAGCGCGTCTCGTCCAGCTCCAGCTTGAAGCCCTCCCAGTCAAAGTCGCTGCGCACGTTGCGGAAGCCGCCCAGGCACACCAGGTCCGCGACGCCCGTGTCCCTGCGCCACTGGCCGCTTGAGCGCTGAAGTCAGCACGGCTGCAGCTGCAGCGCCCGCAGCCCTCCGTGCGCAACGCCACTCCCTGCGCCGCCTGCCACTCGGGCGCCGGGGCGAGGCCGGCCGCAGCCGCAGCGCCCGCAATCCCTCCGTCGCCCACGCGCCTGCTGACGGCAGTCGTGTCACATCCCGACAGCATTGTTTTGCGCCTGGGACGGCAAACCCACCTTCACACCCACCCCAGCTGCCACCCCAAGCAGCTCGACGCTCCCCGCGCCGCCGGCCGCACCTGCGGACCTTCTGCACGAGCGGCGAGTCCAGCTGCAGCAGCGCGGCGGGCTCCGCGATGAAGCGCCGCGCCGCGACCGGGTCCAGGTCCTCCTCCTCCTCGGTACCCCGCCCGATGCCCTCCCGCAGCTCCTGCCGGCCCTGCCGCGCGCGCCGCGCCCGTCGGTGGCCGCCGCTGGCAGGGCGCCCGGCGACCGCCCGCCATCGACAACACTGTTGCAGGCGTGGTACGCCTCATGGAAGCAGCAGCGCTGCGCAGCGGTGCGTGCTGCACCGCCCCACTGCGCATGTGCCGACACACGGGCAGGACCCCTTTGCCGCAGCTGAAGCAGCGTCGCCGGGTCGGTTCGCAGGCAAACGGGCACCACACTGCCACACTGCGCGCGTGCAGAACAGGATGCGGCACCCCGCCGCCCGCCCTGAGGCCGGGCGCGCGGGCGCGCGCGGCCGGGCGCGCGCGCCTTGACAGTCAGCAGCGCGCGCTTGTCGACGTTGTAAAAGCGGCAGCGCATCACGCAGCGCCGCGCGCTGAGCTCGCGCGCCGCGCCGTCAAAAAATATGTTCTCCTGCTGGTGCGTCTCGCGGAAGGCCGGGCGCAACGCCTCCGCCGCGCGCGCGTGCGCCGCCTGGTTCGCCAGCCGCAGCTTGATCTCCACCTGCGCCGGCGCTCAGGCTCAGGCTCAGCTTACTAAACCACTGGCTCTGCGACTCGCCATAGGATGGTCGCACACAGCACACACCCCAAGACTGGGCTCGCGAGCGCGGGCCCTGCCCGCAGGCCACAGCTGGGACGCCGCACGCAGGCCCGCACAGCTGCAGCATGCCCAGCATCCATGCCTGCCTTCCCCTTGTAATACGTCACTCACCTGAAGCCTGCCCACAAACAGCTGATTCCGTCATGGCACACCTCTTGACTGCTGTCAAATACGAATCCAAACGAGTAAACACACGCCTCCCGGCAGCACTCTCAGGCCCCGTGGCCGTGCACCGAACCCCTGGCAGTCCACGCGCTCACTCCAGAGGACAGTGCCCTCGCTTGTGGAGTGCCAGAGCTCACCTCCACGCTCTGAGTCGCACTGCAGGAGCAGCTTGGGCGCGGGCGGCCTTGTTGCGTGGCGCAGCTGCCGTGCTCAGGGGCCGGTTCCGGCTCACAGCAGAGCGCCCGGCTCTGCTGCATTATGGAGGACCAGGGCTGACGCGTGCTTGTGGGCCACCCCTGATAGGCCCAGCACAGGCGCGGCGCTACCCGCATTGGGACGCCTGCAGGCAGGCACCGCTGAGGGGTGCAGCCGGGGAATAGCGGGCTACATGGGCAGGAAGTCAACGGTCGCACCTCCATGGCGCACGCTACCGCTTCAGCCCGAGCCGCTCTGCGGTTGTCAGAGTGCCCTGCGCGCGCAGGCGCTTCACGCTCCCAACTCGGCGGTCTTGCGGCAGCAAGGCAGCTATGCAAGCCGCGCCTCGCTCACCACCTCCGAGAACGGCTGCTGACCGCCGGACGCCTGCTGCGCGGCCTCTGCAGCCTCCGCTTTAATCGCCTCAAACTGCGCCAACCAACGCAGTGCCTATCGTAAGCCATCAGGTGACTGCATTGAGCCTATGCAACTCCATGCAGCCGTGCGCACCTCCTCCTTGTCCTCGGGCTTGAGCTCTATGCGCGTGGGCTTCCTGCGCAGCATCCGCCGGGCACTCAAAATTTTGTCAGCCACAGCCACGGAGGTACAGAGGGTGTTGGTCTTCCCGGAGATACAGAGTGACTCGTATGCGCGGAGATCTCTCCAACTACCACTGCCAGGCAGCTCAGCCCAACCCTAGGTGTCAGGTGCTTGCTCAATCACGCTGGTCTCCGCCCGCACTTTGTTGCTCCCCTGCCGCTGAAAGACGCGCATACCTTCTCAAGATGATGCAGGCCTGCAGACGAGCGGCCGGCGCCCTGGCCAGCACTTCGCTGCCTGCCGACACGCTGCGCGCGTCGCTGCCGGCGGCGTGCCAGCGCCTGTACCACAAGAACGTGCGCTGCCCTGCTGGCGCGCGTGCTGCGCCGACGCGCTCAGGCTGCGCGGCGCGGCCGGACGTGACCTGCTGGAGCCTTCTTGCGGCGCTGTGACGCGTCTGCTGCCTCTGCGTGCAGGTGGTGGACCACTACGACCACCCGCGCAACGTAGGCTCCTTCGACAAGACCGACGTCTCTGTTGGCACCGGCCTTGTTGGCGCGCCAGCGTGCGGCGACGTGATGAAACTGCAGATTAAGGCGCGCCGGCATCGCGCGTGGCGGGCGCTGGGCCGCAGGCTGGGGGCCGCGGCGTGAGCGAGCGCGCGCGGCGCGCAGGTGGACGGCGAGGGCAACATCGTGGACTCGTGCTTCAAGACGTTTGGCTGCGGGTCGGCCATTGCGTCCAGCAGCGTGGCCACGGAGTGGGTCAAGGGCCGGTCCATTGATGACGTGCGCGCCTGCCACCCCTTGTTGGCAGCCTGCGCAGGTTTCGCTGCGGCGGCGCTTTGCGCCTACCTGCGCGCGGGCCCCAGGGTGTCTTGATCTCCACTTGTGACTGCTTGCAACAGCATTTGGGGTGCGGCACACAGAGCTTGTGTTTGCAAGTGTTTCTGAAACGACTGTGTGTGTGAGTTACTGCGGACGCGCGCAGGTGCTCACCATCAAGAACAGCGACATCGCCAAGCACCTGAGCCTGCCGCCGGTCAAGCTGCACTGCAGCATGCTGGCGGAGGACGCCATCAAGGCCGCCGTGCGCGACATCAAGGCGCGCCGCACAGCTTGGAATGGCCCGCTGTGGGTTGTATGTCAAGACCCCGGTGCTTTCTGCGTAGCACGCTCCGGCCCTGCGCAAATGCAGGTCCTCTGCTCAGCCACAGGTGACGTGTCCAAGGTGTGAAGGTGACAAGCACGTTGTCTCTGCGGACTGCTTCGGCCAGGGTCTGCCACTGAAGTGTCACGTCAGTAGCGCGCACGCTTGCAACAATATGTGATTAGCAGCTGATTTGCAGCGCCGTGGCAGCTGCTTGTGCCTGTGCCTGTGCATGGTCTGATGCGCGAGTGTGGCACCGCGCAGGCAAAGCGCATGGCTGCGAGCATGCCCAAGGAGAACACTGAGGCTTTTGCCGCCGCTGCTGCGTCGTAGCGGTAGCGGTGTGCCAGGAGATGGACTATTGCGCAGCAGCCATGCCAGCAAGGCCCGCCCTGTAAGTGAAGGAAGCGGGCCACGTTAGGGCTCCAGCTCAGCGCGGTCCAGCGTATGGGGCAGCTCGCAAGCCAGCAAGGTGTTCGTTGCGAGCGAGGGCAGCTCTGCGCGTGCGAGCGTGTGGCGTCGCGCCAGCAGGCCTGGCGCAGCGCGGCGGCCGTGGCGACTGCGCAGCTGGTGAGGACGCTGCGCGCCTGCGCGCGCGCTGCTTGCGGCCTGCCCAGCTGCTGTGGCTGTGTGGGACTTGCCCTGACCAGCTGTGTTACACCCGTCGTACAGGCAAGCGGCCATACGCGCCTGCTGTGGTGTGTTGACGTTACCATGCTGGATCAGTGAGATGGTGCGGGTTACATGTCTGAGCCAGCAGAACAAGTCTGTACACTGCCTGCTGTTGCGCCGGGCGGGTGCGTTCGACGGCAGGGGCAGCGCCTGCGCAGCCTTTCTGAAGCACCCAAGAAGGCTCAAGATGTGACAAGTTGTCTGAACCAGCGATGTGCATGCATGTCTTCACTTGTGGCTCTGAGGCACCCTGAGTGGCCTGCCTGCCCTTTCTTGCTACAAGCACTATTGAAGGTTGTCATAGGGTAGGGCTGCGGTATTGCCAAATTCCGGTGTGTGGAGTGTATGCAGAGGGTAGGTTAGGGCGCGCATCTGCGCTGTGAAAAAAGAACAGCCTCAACTGCTTGTACTAAGAGCTGCTCACATGATTCTGCCAAGCAGAGAGACCGGATGGGCAGCATGCTCAAATAGTCACCGCTGATGCGCATTTCACCAAGCCAATGGCTCCTCTGCCTACACATGGCATGCTTGTGGCACAAGCCATGTGCTAATACAATACCGCACCCTACAAGGTGTGTGGCCATCTCCTCACGTTTGACTGCAGCTCACTCTAGCACGCTGGCATTGTCTCTCGGCCCTGAAATGCCTGCCAGCCATGGGATAAGCCCTATACTCTCCCTGCCCGATGCCAGAAGGACCAAAGTGCGCTTCGCGTCTATATGCGCGTCTTCGTGACAAAGCAAGCTCGCTCACAACAACATGGCGAAGTGAAGGTGACTTCCCCGAGCGCAGCGTCAAGGTTTCACACCATTTCGTCCCCATACCCAGCAAACCCACATTCGTACAGGAACCTGAATAGTACTTTGATGACTTGCAAGTCCGGATGAGCGAAGGTGAAGAAGCTCCCTTCAAGTAGGCCAGACGCCAGGGCATGCTGCTGGGCGAGGTCTAATGCAGGCCCAGGCACGCATGCACACAAATGCATAGTAAAGTTCGCTCCCCAGGGCTCGCACTGTTCATGCAGAAGGCAAGTTCTTCCAAGCGCAAGAATGTTGTCGCGCTGTCTATACGGACAAGACGGCACCCTGGCGCCCTGCCTGAGCTGCCAGGCAGGCGCGCTCTGATGGTGCCGCCGCCCATCAGTGCTCGCTGCTCGTCACTTCTTGGGCACACTGACCGTCATGCTGCGCGAGCCAGGACCGAGGGAGGGGCGTAGCTGGGCGACGGCACCCACCGGGCGCGGCCGACAGGCGCACAACCTGCCTGGCGGGTTGCAAGCAGGGCCAAACACAGCAGCAGCGCAACCCTGCATTGCGGGAGCAAGCAGGCCTGCCTTCACGCCACCCCGCATTGCGCCCGCTTTCTGGCAGAGTCAAACAGGCCCAGGTCAAACCGGATCGTCCTAACCCTCGTCCAGAGGGTCAGGACGATGGCGCGCGGCCCTGCCCTCAGCCGGACGCTGGCAATAGCCCTCTTAGCGCACACTCCGGCCCTCGGTGTTGCAGTAGGCAGATAACAACAAATAAGTGCCATATGCAGAGGAGCAGAGTCGACCGAGCTGACCCGGTGGCAGCATGCGCCAATGCACGTGCGGCAGATTGAATGCAGTATGTACACGCTCAGGAACGACTGGCATGAAGCCCTAGGTGGAGACGCGCCAGTCACGTCCGTCACATCGCGCCCTCCAGCGCCCCGCGAGACGCGCGGCCCCGTGCCGTGCGCCTGGGCGGGCGCTGGCTGCTGCCAGGGACAGGGTCGGGGGCCGGCTCTGGTCCCGCGCTGGCCGCGGCACCCGCGCTGGGCGCATCACCGCCTGGGTGGCCTGCACTCGGGTCGGCCATCCCAGGGTCCGCTGCTGCGGGCGGGCCGCCGGCTGCCGCCGCCTGCCCAGCGCCCGACAAGGACGGCGGCGCGGCGGCCGGGAATGGCGCCGCGCCCGGCAGCAGCGCCTGCAGCGCCCTGAACAGCCGCACGCCTGCGCGCGATGCGCCCACATGCATGTAGGCTCAAGGTCTTGCTGCACCGCAACACCTTGCACTGCAACGCTCCCAGCAAGGACATGGTGCCAGACACACACGCGCGGACATTGCCAAAAAGCCCGCACATGAGCTTGGGGCACTATCAAGTGTACAGCCTCTCGAACGGTGGCGTGCAGGCTCCCACCCATGCACATAGCATGGGAGGTGCGGGTGCGGAGGCACACGAGCGGAAGGGCACGCACCAAGGGGGCTGATGCGCTTGTTGAGGTACGCAATGACGCCGGCGCTGGTGAGGCACACTGTCCACTTGTTCGAGCGCTGCCCTTGCTCGATGTGCGCCTGCGCTTCACAGCGCACCCTGTGTCTTGCTCGCCGGATCAACTGGTCCTCGCACGGCTGCAAGCGGTCTTGCAGCATGTTCTGCACGAGCGTGCAGGCTTGCATGGGCCGAGCGCACGACGTGCCGCGCCTCACACCTGGAAGCCCTTCCACAGATGCAGACAGGGGCGCGCCTGTGCGGGCACGCGCGCGCCGCGCTCTAGCGCGGCCGTGACGTCCCCGCTCTCCACAAACGCGCGGTGCTCGACCGGCAGCTTGTCCGCGTTGCGCCAGAAATGCTGGTGCCGGCTGCGCCGGCGGCGGCTTGCCGTCTGCGACGTAGGCGTCGCGAGGCTGCGCGCGGCGTGCAGCAGGACGTCGTCGCATGCCCATGAGAGTCACGCCATCCCGAACATGTGACAGCTGCACGCTCCAGGGCAAGTGCAGTCCAAGGCATGCACGGCATCGTCCTGGCACAGAACGAGCACGCCGCGGAAGAAATACTGCGGGGGGCTCAGTCGCGCCGGCTGTTCAAGACAGCGCGCCTGTCCAGCCGCGTCAGCTGCTCGAACAGGAACAGGCGCTGCGGCGGCTCCGGCGGCGCCGTGCGCGCAATCGTCTGCAGGCCCACCAGGCCCGCCACGGCCTCCAGGTCGCCCTCGGTGAACCGCGCGGCGGCCGGTGCAGCCCTCAGCGGCGCCTCAGCTGAGCCTGCAGCCTCCGCAGAGCCTGTCGCGGTGCCTGCGGAGCCCCCCGCGGTGCCCTCTGGCCCCGACGACTCCGAATCGGTCTCGGGCGCCTCTGGGCGCTCGGGGCTGTCGTCGCCCTCGGACGCCGCGGCGGCGCCGGCTACGCCGCCGCGGCGTGCGGGGGCCGCCGACGGCGCAGAGCCGGCGGCGGCCGCGGCGGCCGCGGCGTTCGCCATGGCGGCGGCGGCCGCCGCCGCGGCACTCGGCGCGGGGCCGGCTGCCGGCAGGCCGGGCCCGCCCGCGGCGGGGGGCTGCCAGAGGAGCGTGCGTGGGACATCCCAGGGCGCGCTGGCGGTCGCGCCGCGGCCCAGCCCGCCCTGGGCCAGGGCAGCAGGGTGCGGCATTGTCAGCATGTCGCCGCGCGCCTGCCGAGCGCGCGACCAGCGAGTGCTGATCGCCTCGCCTGCAGCCTCGCGGTGGCGACGGTACAAATAGCCCACAACCAAGAGGTCAGGCAATTGCACTTTCAGAGCTTTACATCTTGCGCATAAGCACAGAGGCTGAGCCTGGCTGATGCGAGGGCCCTGCGTGGGCTCAGCACAATCGAGCGCGCCCTCCAGTTTGGTGCTGCATGGGGCGCCCACACAGCAGGATCCCGCCACAGCACGCTGCGGCGGGGCGCACCAGGCTGGCCGAGCGGCTGCCCCCGCCGCCGGCGAGATTGCCAGAGCGGCCGCCGGATGCGCCCAGGCTGGCCGCGCGCGGCAGCGCGGGGTTCAGCCCCGGCCCGCTCCCGCTGCGCCCGCCCAGGCTGCCGCTGCGGCCCGCGCTGCCGCTGCGGCCACCCAGGCTGCCCGCGCGCATGAGCCCTTCCGGGGCCGTCCAGGGCGTGGGCGGGCGCATGCCCAGCAGCGGGCCGCTGCCGCAGCGGCTGGTCAGGCTCCCGGAGCCGGACGCAGAGGCGTCGCGGCCGGCGATGGAGAGCTGGGTGGGGTTGGGGTTGGCGTTGCTGCCGGTGGCCGCCGACGCCTCCGAGCCGTGGCTGCCAAAGGTGAGCGCCGGCTGCAGGCCCCACGGCGCGACGGCGCCGGGCGGCGGCTGGAACCCTAACCCTAGGTCAGCCCCCCCACCCGCCCCACTGCGCAGGCCCTGCCAGGCCAGCATGTTGAGGCCGGCGGGCGCGCCCGATGGCGGTGGCGGCGGCGCTGCGCCGGCGCCGCCGGCGCCGCCGGCGCCGCCCGGGTCGGGCCCGAGCCCGGCGGCGCCCACGTCGCCGCCGAGGCTGCTGTCAGGCCAGAACGGCAGCATGGCGTGCTGCACGTGCAGGCCGGGCGCGCCGGCGGGCTGCTCCCAGCGCAGCCGCTTGGCGGGCGGCTCACCCTCGGCGGGCCCGCCGCCGGCCGGCAGCCCCGGCGGGGACCGCTGGCCGCCGTAGCCGGCCGCGTGCTCCAGGCCCTCGTGCGGCAGCAGGCCGGGCATGTCCGGCACGTCCGGCACGCTCTGGAATGCGGCTTCGGGGGCGAACAGGTGGCCCGGCGCGCCCCAGCCGGGGCGCACTGCACAGAGGCAGAGCCCAAAATTATGCCAGCGCGCGGCCTGGGCGCCGTCAGGGCGCCTGTGTGTCTGCGACAGGCAACTCGGGCGACATTCGCAAAGGGCGCCAGGCACCGCTGAGGCGCACGCGCTCCTGGGGCGCACCGCTCGCATTGGGCGGCTGCAGAGCGGCCGCGGCCCCGGGGCGGCCGCTGCGCCGGCGGTGGTCATACCATGCGCCAATACGGTCCACGTCCAGGCCCGTCGCCTGGCGCAGCAGGTCCAGCAGGCGCCTGTCTGGCGTGGTCGAGATCGCATACGCCCGCTCCAGCACCTGCTCGCACTCCTCCTGCGCGCGGCGCAGCGCTCTTGCTTCATACACGGCGTCTGAGAACGGCCGGGAGCCTCTCCCTGGCTGCGCACTGAGCCCCAACATTGAGCTCTAAATTTGCATACATGTCTGCACCCCCAGCCCACGCCATACAGTCTCGGCCGTGCTGCGTAGGTCGGGTGTCCACCCTCGAGGGCCCGCTGCTGAGGGCCCGCTGCTGCGCGGCCTGTAAATTGACTGATGCCCGGAGGCAGATGCTCTTGGTACGAAACGGGCCGCAAGAGTATTTGGTCGGTGGGGGGAGCCACCAGTGTGTGGGGCGGGCTGCCAGACGCCGTTGCTAGAGGCTGGTGACCAAGGGGACCGGGATGCTCCTCCATTATGTCATAGGCTGCCCTCGGCGAGACGGCCGGCGCCCGCGTCGCTCAGAACCTGCTGTGAGCGGCACTTGCGGAGCACGCTGCACCTGGTATGAAGCAGCAAGCGCTGCTTGAGGGATCTGACAGCGCCCTGCTCGGATCCGCATGGTGTCAGCAGCAGGGAGCTCGGGTTCCTCAAACCTATGCACTTTACACACGCATGCATGCCTGTCCCGGTGGCTGACGGAGGCATGCTCGTCATGGCGCGCCGGCGGTCAGTGCAGGACCACCACAGGCTGCTTGCACTGGTGCGCGACGGTGTTGGTGACCGAGCCGACGAAGAACTCCTTGAGCGCGCTGCGCTGGTGCTTCACCAGCACCTGCACGCCCGCGGGGGGCCTGTGAGCGCGCCGTGCTGTGCGACGCTGGCCTGCATCGGATCGGGAGCACAGCACTGCAAGGAGCAGTGCAAGACAGCATGCATTTCTGAAACACAAACGGTGCCAGAGCGGGCCCGCACCACGGCGAGCGCGTTGAGCGAGTCGGCGCGCTTGCAGATGATGTCGCCGATGGACTCGTTGTCTGTCAGGCCTCTGGCGATCTCAATCTGCGCGGCACGCCCGCGGTCACGCGCCGGCGGGCCAGCAGCGCGCTGGCAGAAGTGCTGCAGCGCCGCCGCGTCCCCCTGTCAGCCCCCGCTCACGCCCCGGGCGCAGCCAGTCACAGGCACGCCCAGGACGGAACGCGCACGCTGGCCCGCCAGCGGTCCCAGCAGCTCGCTAGTTGCATGATGTGGTCTTTGTGACGCCCTCAGCACGCTCCGCACTGCATCAGCGCCCCGGCCTTGCCAACAACATAATTAACGCACATGGCGCGCGTTGCAGCCTCGCCGCCGCCCTCAGAAGACCTTTAGAAGCACGCACGGCGGTCTGCCTACCAAGCGAGTCTTACATCCCCGCTCAGAGGGGCACAGGACTCGCTCCTGCAGCGTGAGGGCTCCAGTACCCCACAGCTCGACGATTTCAACACAACTTTCCCGCAGGGCGGGCGCGGCGCCTTGTACGCAGCAGAGGCCGCGGCGGCCTTGGGCGAGAACCGGCGCTCCACCGTGGCGGTGGCCTCCTGGAAGACGCGGTCCTCGGCGCTCGTGTCCTCCTCTACGATCGTCTCTGCAGCAGGCGCCGCCGTCACTCTAGCCGCGGACCTGGAGTCTGCGTTGCAAGACTTGCGCTGCCACACGCTGGCACTCAGCGCATTGCTGGGCGCCAGCATGCGTCGCCAATTTCCTGGCGCTGATGGACTCAGCAGGTCAAGCGTGGCAGAGCGGCCTGGACGCAGTGACGCTAATTGGCGGGAAGGGCGGTCTGCGGGTGCACACCTGCACCGTCGCCGCCCAGGACGTTGAAGCTCGTGCCGGAGACCACGTAGAGGAAGTAGAGCTCGTCGCCTGCGCGCCGCGCGCCCGCACGCGTCTTGCATGCGTGCATCGCGCTGCGTTCAGTGAGCGGGCAACGGCGCTTTCCTGGGCGAGAGACGCACCAGAGTGATAGAGGTTGGCGAGCGCCCAATCGACGGCGCGCTCCGAGTCCTGCGAGCTGCTCACTCGTTGCTGGGTGACCAATCGAGCGACCGCCCTGCACTGCAAAACCTGACGCTCACCTCAGAGTCGTCCACAGGCACCAGCACAGTCCGCTTGGTCATGACATCCGCCATGCTGCCAGTCACGTGCGTGCACGCGTTCCCCGCTGGCCTGCGGCCACGCACTTTGACACCGCAAGCGCCTGGCTTTGTGCCTGCCGTGCGAGCTCAAAGCGATGCCGAGTGACTGTGTTGCGCCAGTAAAAGCCAACGAAGACCTGCACAGGCTGATCGCCTCCTGTTCATCTTCATCTTCATGCCCAGAAACGTGGGGCGCTATTCAGAATCTGGCAACACGCGGTGCTAAGCACTTGGCCGGCACCCATACCTCTGGGCGCATACTGAGAAAGCATTGCTTACAATGATAGTCTCTCTGGGCGCGCCGTCGTGCGCCCCAGCGCGCGGGCCGCGACAGCGCAGGGTCCTGGCATCAGCGCACGCAGCCACGCTGCCTGCCGCTCGCAAGCTTGAAGACGCTACCTCCCTCCTCAAGAAGTCGATGTCGAGCGCCACGGGCTTCAGCGTGCGCATCCTTTAGACACTTTTTTTTTCCGGCAGTGTGCTGTATGGCTGCGTAACCGAACAGCTGATGACGAGCAAACGAGCTAGCCGCGTCCGCGTGGCGGGTTTGGGTGGTTGCAGGCAGAGTGTGTGGTCATGTGGGCACCGCTAGGGTGCCTCTTGCTGGCTTCCTGCCGGCCGCGTAATGGGTGCTTCCTGCTGGCCGCGCAGGTGGGCGACATTCTAAGCCAGGGCATCACTGGCAGCGGTTTCAACCCGCTGCGGAGTTTGGAACTCGGCGCTTTCGGCTTCGCTATTGATGGCCCCATGCGCTATTTGTTCAGCCATATCCGCGTGGACAGCGGCGCCGCAATGATGGCCGGCAAGGTCAGCTCCAAGGTCAGCTCGGTGCTGGACGGCAAGGCCTGCTGGGCGCCGCTGCTGGCGTGCCTGACGGTCGCGGCGCTGAAGGCCGCGGAGGGCGACCCGGCCGCGCTGGTGCACTCGTGCGAGGTGCGCTTCCTGTTGCGTGCTTAAATGTCTGGGTGGTGTGCTGTGCGAGGGTACCGCCAGCACTGTGTGGTGCAGGGTACTGCTGCGAGCATGCCAGCACACAACAAGCTGCTTGCTGGCACAAGTGACCCTCCTGCGGCGCAGCTGCTAAAGTGTGGGCACGCTTTGCTGCGCAGGACAAGGTGGTTTCGCTGCTCTTCTCCAACTACCTCTTGTGGCCGGTGACCCACCACATCCTGCGCACGTTTGTGCCCAAGGAGCACCGCACCGGCGCGACGCACGTCGTGACGGTGCGCTCAGCGTGCTGCCGCCCGCGCACGTGCCTGCGATACATGCTGTGCTTGGATTGCTCTGCTGCAGGCTCCAGGTCTGTTGTTTGCGTACTGTATGCAACGCTCTGGTTTTGTCGTCACTGGCCACTGAGGGTGATATCTGAAGTGCTCGTGCGCGGGCGCAGATGGTGTGGTCTGCGTGGCTGTCGACGCTGGGGCACGCGCCGACGCAGCTGCTGGACCAGGCCGGCGCGGACGTAGCGCAGGCCGTGACGCACGCCGTCGCGGCGCCCGCGGCCAGCCCGTTCGGCGCGTCGGCGTTCGCGCACGCGGCCGCCGCCGCGAGCGCGGCCGCCGGCCCGGCGCTGCAGCGCGCGGGCGAGGCCCTGGCGGGCGCGGCCGGCCTGGCGGAGCGCCTGCCGTCCAGCCTGCTGGAGAAGGCAATGAGCAAGTCGCTGGATGTGCTGTCGCCGCTGCGCGCGCACGAGCGCTCGCCCAGCCAGCTGCTGGACGACCTGCTGGCGCGGCCCTCGGGCGCGCTGGACGGCCTGCTGGAGCGCAGCGGCACCATGCCGCTGTCCATGGTGCTGGAGTGCTGACACGCGTGACGCCCCGCCGGCGGCACGCGAGCGTCAGATTCTGCGGCGGCGCTGTTGGCGGGGCTGTGCTTTTATGAGCTGCGTGTATTTGGTGGGTGGCGCGCATGGGCGGGCGGGCTGCGGCGCCGGAAGTCAGCTGTGTTTTGAGCCAGAATTGATGCGTGGGCGGGGCTGGTGGTTGCGCATGCGGCTGCCCAGCCTGTACCCCCATCCACTGTGACACTGAGCAGCCAGAGTGCGGGCACGGTGTGTGCGTTTTTTTATGTCATCTTGTGTGGCTGCCGTTGGCCGAAGCTGTGTACACAGGGCGCTTTGCGTGCACGCGCTGCAGCACGTTGATTTGGTGGCGCGCGTCGTCGTGCCCATAGAGGCTCCTGACTCGTTCAGAGGACAGTCCTGGCAGCGCTGGTGTGTGTTGCATTGCAGCAGTAGCAAACTTTGAGCCTGTGATCAGGTCGGCTGTCAAACAAGTGAACTCGTGAAGCTTGAGGGAACGTGTGGCAAGGGCCCACGAATTGTAAGGATGTATGGTAATGTGTGCAGCCTATGTGTGCAGCAGTGTGTACAGCACTGTCCCATGGCCAGTCTACATAATATAGAAAGGAATCCTTTTATTGAACTGCCTGCAATATTGCAACTGACTACAGAAACCAGCAACAAAAGTGATCAGGCATTAAGCTTTGTCCTTCCATATGTATCACGGCAGGCTGGTTTGCCTGGTGAATCACAGAGTGTGCTGTTGCTGAGCCGAGTCGCTTTGCAGGGGAAGAGCATCATACGCGACACAACAGTGCAGCACACCAGCACACAGCTGTAGTGCGCCGCAGCGCGCGAGCCTCGCGGCGGCAGACAGCGCGCGCCGCGCCGCGGGCCGGCCGTCATGGCGCCCGGCGCGCTTGAGACAAAGGCGGACAAGGAGGCGACGTTGAAGACAGAGAAGACGGTGAGGGACCCAGCCAAGGAGAAAAAGGCCAGCAGCAAGGACGGCAGCAAGGCCAGCAGCAAGGACAAAGTGAAGAGCAAGGGTGGCGATGGCAAGGAGGGCAAGCCTGACAAGCCCGACAAGAAGGCCAAGGCCGAGGGGAAGCCTGACAAGCCCGAGAAGAAGCACGACAAGCCGGAGAAGAAGGCACGCCTGCGCCTGCCCCGCGTGGCGCCAGCGACCGCCTCCCTGCGCGGCCCACGCGCCTGCAGCTGCTTGCTGCTCGCCCGCCTGCTGCCTGTGTCTGCTCTCTGTGTACGTCCATAGAGTGCGCCTCGCTGCTCAGTCGTTGGGGCGCCGCTTTGTCGTGCGCTTACCACCTTCGTCGTCGCGCCTCGCTAAAGAGCAGGCTGCAGAGCGGCCCCCAGCTCCGACCAGGCACGGAGCCCGAGCCGCAGGGCGCGCCCAGCTGACCAGCGCCGCGCGCGCGCCAGACGCTGCGTAGCCTGGTCGGCGGCGCGCCGGCCAAGCCGGCGGCCAAGCCGGAGCCGCGGCAGCCGCAGCCCAAGCCGCGCGAGCCGCCGCCGCGGCCGCCGGCGCGCGACGACGCCGGCGGCGGCGGGTACCTGGGCGGCGTCGACCTGCCCAGCAGCGAGTCCGATTCGGACGAGGAGGGCGGCGCGCGGTACCGGCCCAATTACACGCCTGAGGAGCAGCCGACGCACCTGCAGACCAGCGTGCGGCGCCCCGCCGCGCCGCGGCGCATGCGCGGGGCTGTTATTGAGCGAGTTGACGCGCCGAGCAAGGGGCCGCCGGCGGCTCTCGGCCCTGCGCTTCTCACTCAGGAGCCGATACACTGGCCGACCCGCGTGTGCCGCTGGAGGTGGGCGCACCCTGCATGGCAGCTCAGGGCCGCCGTGCTCCCGGCTGTGGTCTAGATCGCGATGCCTGCTTGTCCCTGGGGCTCCCCGTGCGGCCCTGGGGCAGCGCGGCGCCGCACGACGAGGCCTCCAGCTCCGGGCCGCCGTGAGGCGGCCGCCCGCGGCGGGCCGCGCGCAGGTGACGCAGCGCGACGTCAAGAAGCTGGCCGAGAAGGAGCGCCGGCAGCTGGAGGAGGCCGCGCGGCTCAAGGAGGCCGCGCTCGCGGACGACGACAACGTGTTCGACGTCGCGTTCGAGGCGCAGGGCGGCGGCGCGGACGCCGCCAACACCGTCAGCGCCACCGACATCAAGGCGCGCCGGCGCGCCCGGGCTGCATGAATACCATGCTGCAGAGCACCTCGGCGAGGCCGCCGGGGTGCTGCCTGTGAGGGAACCACATCTGTTTTCACAGCAGCAAGCCCGTGCATACGGGCGGTGGGGGAGGAGTGTTGTTGCAGCGCATGGGTGCGCAGAGCACGCGCCGGGCAGAGCGCCCCCAGTACGTCCCCAGTGCACGCATGTCGTCGCCATGCCAGGCAGCCACTGAAAGCGCCGCTCGCGCCGCACTGGCCAGCGACGCGTATGAGCATGGGGAGCTGATAGCCACTAGCTGGCAGCCTCACCCTGACCCCCACCCCGGGCAGCAGCGAGTGTGGCACAATGTGTGACAAGCCGCTCCTCAGTGGCGCTCGTAGGCGGCTCGCCAAAGCAATACACCTCGAGATCCGACCCGCGCCGCGCGCGCAGGTGCACAACATGACCATCCGCGCCAAGGGCAAGCTGCTGCTGGACAGCACGCTGCTGACGGTGACGGCCGGGCGGCGCTATGGCCTGGTCGGGCCCAACGGCATGGGCAAGTCCACGCTGCTGCGCATGATTGCGCGGCGCCAGGTGCCCGTGCCGGAGGGCCTGGACGTGCTGCTGGTCGAGCAGGCGCGCCCGGGCCCCTGCCGTAGCCCTGCCCGGGAGCATCGCGCGCCGCGCCGCCTGTCTGTCCTGCGATTGCTAGGTTGCTGCGAGGCTGGGCGCTCCGGTGCTGTGCGGAGAGTCTGCGACTGCACTGCTCTTGTGTGGTGCCGCAAGTCTGCTCAGGGTGCATGCAGCACCACAAGTCACAAGCCTGCTTAGGAACCCGGCGTGTGACGGGCGGGTGGGCTGGCCGTGTGCGCAGGAGGTGGTGGGCTCATCTGACTCAGCGCTGGCGGCGGTCGTGGCGGCCGACGTCGAGGTCATGGCGCTGCGCGCGGAGGAGGCCGCCATCCTTGCACGCCTGGGCGACGCGCGCCTGGACGGCCCGCCCGACGCGGGCGGCGCGGCGCCCGAGGCGGGGGCGCCGGGCCGTGAGGAGGCGGCCTCGACGGCGCAGGACGGCGGCCTTGCCAACGGCGACGCGGGCGCGGCCGCGGCCGCTTCGGACGAGGAGCGCGCCGGCGACGCGGGCGGGGCGGCGGCGGAACAGAACGGGGCGGGCGCTGCAGAAGGGGCGGAAGCTGTAGAGGGCGCGGGCGCCAGCGGCGGCGCGGGCGCCAGCGGCGGCGCAGGCGCGGGCGCGGCGGCGGCGCGGGCGAGGCGGCGGAAAGGCAGTGTCGCGGGCGCCGCGCCAGCGGCGGGCGCCGCGGCGGCGGCGGACGGAGCGGAAGGGGCGCCTGTGGCTGCGCGCGCGCCAAACCACGACGAGGACGGAGAGCGGCTGAACGAGATTTACACGCGCATGGAGGTGCGGGCGGGGGCCTGAGCACAAGCCGGGTGCACACACGAGTCAGGTGTCTCAATTTTTATTCTGGTATTCCGCCGCAAAGAAGTTACAAAGAAAGGAAGTTACAAAGAAAGGAACCGAGCTGGCTTGCTGCCTGTATGAAATGTAGACAGTCCGCCTGCGTCCAAAGACATCACGCCGCAGCGCAAGCGGACTGGTGCCTTTGTGTCCAAAGCCAGTGCGGCGAGCGTGACGGGATGCCGGCTCGTGGCGAGCCGCATGAGCCGGCAGCCCGCCCGCAGGAAGTCAGCGCCGCGAGCGCGGAGGCGCGCGCGTCCAAGATCCTGCACGGCCTGGGCTTCACGGAGGTCATGCTGCGGCGGGCCACGCGCGACTTCTCGGGCGGTGCGCGCGCCCGGGCCCAGCGCGGGCGCCGCGCCCGGCACGGCAGGCAGTGCGGGAGTGCCCCGAAGTGACGTGCATAAGTGCCGCCATGCTCTGGCTGGCACGGCAGTGTGGTTTCCAGGCGATTCGAGCGCTTTGGCATGAAGGTAGGCAGGGTAAAAGCGCCCCAAAATGATGTGCCTGGGCGAGGCCATGCTCCTGCCAGTACGGCAGTTCTGGTCCGCACGAGGTGCCGCCTGCGACCCCGCCGCGCTGCGCGCGCAGGCTGGCGCATGCGGATCAGCCTGGCGCGCGCGCTGTACATCAAGCCGACCGTGCTGCTGCTGGATGAGCCGACCAACCACCTGGACCTGCGCGCCGTGCTCTGGCTGGAGGCGCGCCGGCCCTGCTCCACCCCGCCTCGCATGCGCTCGGGCAGGCCTCAGGGTTACCTGCGGCCACCGCGCGCAGCATGCGTCGCATGCGGTATGCCTGCGTCGCGCGATGCCGCACAGGCGAGGTGCTTCAGCGCCCGCTCCCCGGCACGTGCTTTGAGGATGCGCGCCCTCCCTCAGTCTTGTGTCCCTCAGCCATGCAGGCGCTGGCGGCCCAGCAGCGTCGCAGACGGGGCCAGCCGCCTCCGCGCACCGGCAGGGCGCGCCAGTGGCTTAGGCTCCGGCGCTGACCCTAACCCTTTGTACCACAAGAGAGCCGTAGCCACGCGCGCGCCCATGGCTGAGGCCCCTGTGCTGGCCCTGACCCTGACCCTAACCCTGCACTCACAGGAGTACCTGACGCGCTGGAAAAAGACGCTGGTGGTGGTCTCGCACGACCGCGACTTCCTCAACACGGTCACCACGGACATCATCCACCTGCACGACCAGAAGCTGCACTACTACCGCGGCAACTTCGCGCAGTTCGAGGAGATGTACCAGCAGAAGCGCACCGAGGTCAACAAGGCGGCCGAGAAGTTTGAGAAGCAGCTCAAGGCCGCCAAGCGCACCGGCAACCGCGTCAACCAGGAGAAGGTGCGCCGCCGCCGCCTGCCGCGCGCCGCCCTGCCTGGCCACTTGTTTTCGGAACGCAATGAAAGTGTGGCTTTCTGTGCTCCTTGGTCTGAGGCCGTGTGTCTGCTGCGGCTGCGTGTCGAAGGCGCACGGCCTGCAATGCCACTGCTGGCTGGCTTGATACGGCGCCGCTGTGGGTGCAATGCTAAAGCACTGTGTGCGCGCGGCGCAGGTGGTCAAGAACGCGAAGCAGGTGCAGGCGCGCAAGGCGCGCAGCGCGGGCGCCGCCGGCGCGGCGTACGCGGACGAGGCGCCCGCGGCGGAGCAGCCGCGCCGCTGGAGCGACTACACCGTGCACTTCCACTTCCCGGACCCCACCGAGGTCAACGCGGCCTCGCTGCTGCAGGCGCGCGCCCCGCCTTGTCGCGCCGTGCCGCGTCCGGCAGTGGCTGCTGCGGCCGCGTGGAGGCGTGCTGCTTGAGGAGCCCTTGCTAGTGATGCCGGTGCGTTTTGCGGTCTTGTGAAGTTCGCATAACATGCGCAGTGCTTGGCACGGTCGGCACCTGGGTTGCTCAAGCGGAATCAGCCTATCGCGTATGACCATGCATGTGCCTGCGGTTACATGTGTTCCCGATGTCTAATAGCACAGCCAGCCGGGGCAGCAATGCAGGCTTGCACTGCTCATGAGCAGTTACTAACATGGTTCATAGCTATGTCAATGGCTGAGGGTGCGCATGCCTGCTGCAGCTCATGGACGCGGACTTCAAGTACCCGGGCCGCGATGACTTCGGCCTGCAGGGCCTGAACATCGGCATCGACATGGGCAGCCGCGTGGCCATTGTCGGCCCCAACGGCGCGCGCCGCTCGCGGCCCTGCATGCTGCTCTCCTGCCGGCATGTGCCATGACTTGAGCCATGACCGCAAGGTGCAGAGTGCCGTGGTTCTGAGCATTGCTGCCCATGAAGCATGTCGCGCCAAGTGCACATTCCAAGTAAACCTGCAGCAGCAAGAGAATCGCAGAGGCCGCTGCTGGCATGCTTGATCGGCACAGGCTTGTGCTGAACAGACCTCTGGTGCCGGGGCCAGGCGCGGGCAAAACGACCCTCATGAACCTGCTCGCTGGTGCGCTCCCAGGCGCAGCAGTTGGGCTGCTGACCTTGGGCATCTGGGGCCTCCTTCCTTGGGATGTTGTGGGTTGGGTGCGTCTGTGGCAGTGCCGCACTCAAGTACCCCATTGATGTGCAGGGGGGATGCAAGGCCGCCTTCATCAGGTCAAGCAGCCCCAGCACTGGCGGCGGGGGCGTGTCAGCCAGCGGCCAGAGGCCTGCCCTGCTTCAGGGCATGTGCAACAGCGCGGCCCGCATGCGGCGTTGCAGGAGCCGGCCTCCAGGCCGAGACCCTGCTCTGCAGAGACGGGCACCCGCTGTCCGGGCGACTTGTAGCCAGTCACCAGGGGAGGCGCGCGCCTTTGCGCCCGCAACCTGTGACAGGGTCGCCCCTCCTGCCGCAGGCGACCTGGAGCCCACGGCCGGGGAGGCGCGCCGCAGCCACACGCTGCGCGTCGGCCGCTACGCGCAGCACTTCGTGGATGCGCTGCAGATGGACGAGAACCCCGTGGAGTACCTCCTGCGCAAGTACCCGCAGGCACGCGCGGGCGCCCGCCCCGCTGCTACCTAGCGTGCAGTGTCCGTGAAAGCACAGACGCGGGTGGCGCTGTGGGACCTGTCAGGCATTTGCTGCGGCGCGCCTGCAGCCGGGTGGATGCGCAGCTTGGTTTTGGGGAGAGTGCTCGTCTCAAGTACGAAGCTCTGCCTCGTGGCCAGTTCATAAACACGTTTATATCCGTAAAAAAGCTGCCTTGATCGGGCCGGGGCGCCGCGGCGCGCAGTCGCGCATGAAGCCGGAGCAGATGCGGGCGCAGCTGGGCCGCTTCGGCCTGAGCGGGCACCACCACCTGCAGCCGATCTGCAAGCTGAGCGGCGGGCAGAAGGCGCGCGTGGTGTTCACCAGCATCGCGCTCGGGCACCCGCACATCCTGCTGCTGGACGAGCCGACCAACCACCTGGACATGCAGAGCATCGACGCGCTGTCCGACGCGCTGGCCGAGGTGCGGCCGCTCGCCCGCTGCTTTACTGGTGGCTGCATGCGTGCGCTGCGCCGGCCCTGCGGATGCAGGCGCGCAGGGTGTGAATCAGCTGCCAGGCGCGTCGGCCGGGTGCACCTGCCTGCTGCAAAGGCTGCGTCAGTGCCGACCTCTGGTACCGCTGCTGGTTGGCAGCATTTGTTGTGGGCTGGCCTGCGGTGCATTATTGTGCGTAGGCCTTCCCTCCCAGGCGGCCCTGCAACCAAGTCCAGCTGCACACAACTTATCAAGGACCTAGCGCCGACACACTGTACGGTGTCTCCCACATGTACCGAGCCTGGAGTCTCCTGTCGCAGCTGCTCCGGTGGCCACGCCGGCGCCTTGCAAGCCGCAAGTGGTCACTGAGAGCTGGGCGGTGTTGGGCCGGCAGTTTGAGGGCGGCGTGGTGGTGATCAGCCACGACTCGCAGCTGCTGTCGGTGGTCTGCGACGACGAGGAGCGCGCGCAGGCGCGCCCTCGAGCTCATGATCTGAAGCCCCGTCGTCTACTCATAAATAGGAGCAATATCTGAAGCCCGGCGGTTTCAGGCAATGCCGCATCCATCAGGCATGCAGTGCAAGCGTCCTGTCGCATACGGGTTGCCACGTCACTTCCACAGAGTGCAAGGATACCTGGTGCACCTGCAGGAAACTGGGCAAGAAGCGGGTGTGGCTGAGCGCGCTCGGGCACCAGAGCGCGTGCGCGAGCCGGGCGCGCGCGCACGGGCGCAGGTGTGGCTGGTGGAGGACGGCAGGGTGACCGAGTACCCCGGCTACTTCGAGGACTACAAGAACGAGCTGGTCAAGGAGATCGCGGCCGAGATGGAGGACGACGAGCCGGCCGGCCCCACCCAGCCGTGAGGCCTGTCGTGCTTGCCTAGCCCTGGTTGCGGCGGACACTGTGTGCAGGAGCGCTGTCTTGGGTCGTGCTGGGGATGTCTGAAGGTCTTTTCCAGTGTTGGCAGCGGATGAGGTGTGCCTGTCTGGGCACTGGCAGAAGTGCGTGATGCATGCCGCCCTTGCATGCTGCTGCTCTGATAGATAGAAGCTTTGCTTATATTCAAGAGGCAAGGCCACCTTGGCTCCTGCCGCAATGGCATTTTAGTAGGGGCCGGGCTTTGCCCACTTCAATTCGTTGGCATCTTGCATGGCTGCATCATCAAGCACAGCGCGTATGGTTCGCGAGCGCTTCGCGCAGCTTCAGTGCGGGGATATAGAGCGCATCCATTCTACTATAGGGACGCGAGAACAACAGCAAGCGCCCTGCTCAGCTGCAAGCTGAAGTGGCGCGAGAGGTGCAAATGATTGCAGGATTCCAGATTTCTCATGCAGTGACAGGCAGTGTTGTGCTGCCAGCGCAATCTGTCCAAAGCTGTGACGCATGCATGCATGTTTTGTGCAACGGTCGCGCATGGATATGAGAGGCAATGATGCAAGATCCTCACATGGCAGTAGCATGCAACAGCTGTCAGAAACTATTTGCAAGTGCTCCCAGAAGGCTAGATTGCATGGCTGCAAGTGGCCTGCGATCACCACCCTGCAACAAGGTTGGATTTTCCCTTAGCCCATGTCACGCGCTCCACTGAGCGTCCAGGCGGCTATCTAGAGGGCTGCCACACAGCACAAGCCCATCAGGCGTGCTGCCCAGCAACCAGTAATTTCTGGGCAGCCATAGAGGGTCAGCATCCCAGTGGGCACAGACAAAAAGGAACAGGCAGAGCACGCAGGCTGCTGCCGAGCCCCAAGCAGGACACATGCCTGCCTGTGCCGACCTGCGCCGACCTGCGCCGACCAGTGCACGAGTCACGCCCATGCTCAGCACCGCGCCCCTCTAGGCGGGCCTGTGCGCCTGCAACTCACGAGGGCAGCCTCAAACTGGTGCGCCCGCTACGCCCTCGTCTCTAAGAAGAAGCTATCCCAGGATGAACGAGCCCACAAAGTCCTCGACCTGCTCCATGAGCTGCTCAACGCCGAGCGTGCCGCCGCGCTGCGCGAGCACGAAGCGCTCCGGGTCGGCGCGCGCGGCGGCCGACACGCTCGGCGCGGTCGCGCCGACCACGAACGCCTTGCCGACCAGGCCGGCCAGGCGCAGGTCGTTGTCGTCGTCGCAGAGCAGCAGGCAGGCGTGCGGCGCGGCGTCGAAGCGCTGCATGAGGTGCCGCGCCGCGTTGTCCTTGCCGCTGGTGGCCGGGTACACATCCGCGGCGTGCAGGTTGCGCGAGTGCGCCAGCCCGTCCGGCAGCGTCAGCAGCGCCTCTGTCAGCTCCGCCTCCGTCTTGCCCTCCGGGATCTGCAGCCTGCCGCCGCACGCGGTGCCACGCCTGGGCTTGCCGTGCGGCTTAAGCGCGGCGACCCAGGCCATGTGCAGCCTGCAGCCTGGCGCCGCGGGCGTTGCCGTGCCCTGAGCACGCCGCGCGCCTGGAGCGCGGCGGCCCAGACCGGGTGCAGCCTGACGACGAGCAGGCATGTTTAGACGCAGTGGCTGCACAGCACGACAGCTCGCATGGGTCCTTGCCAGATGGCGCGCAGGTCCCTCGGCGCCAGGACCTGCCATGCAGGCCGCACCGCACGTCCACGATTCATGCGTGCCATGTAAGCAGCACATGAAACCTGCCTCAGTCAGTTCGCACAACATGTGTTGCAGCAGTGCCAGCACTTGCGCACTTTTGTCCTGTCCGGGCCCCAGGGCAGCAGCTTCAACAGGCCCTGAGGCATCCGCGCCTGAAGGACGTCGAGTAGGAGTAGGTGTCGGGCTCCCAGCCCTGCTTCTGCAGCGCGCGCATCGCGTCCCAGAGCACGCCCTTGCGCTCCGCTGCTGGGAGGCCCTCCTGCGAGGGCGCGCCCACTGCCGCAACGCGCACAGAAGCCATTTTCGCACACCACCGTATGGGAACATTTGCTGAGGCCTCTCTTTGCAGCTGGCCATCTCCGCCCCTCCAGGGCATGCCTGTGGGTTTGCAGCAGCCACCACCGCACCTGTGTCGCTGCGCTGCTCCTGAAACACGCGCATGCACCCATTGCCGGGGCCTGGCAGGCCCGGCCTGGCCCCCAGAATGTGACATCCAAAGGTGCACCACAACAAGCCTGGCGCACTGATGCAGCGCCAGCAGCGCGCCTGTCGGCGTGTGCCGCGCGCGCCAGCGCGCGTCCTCCGCGATCTGGCACGCCGTGGGCAGCGTCATGTCCGGGTAAAAGATACGGCCGCCGTTCTCGCAGACATATGCGTCGGCTGCCGGCAGGAACGGCAGGCGCTGCAGCAGCGTGGCCGTCCGCGCGCCGGTCACCAGCACCTGCGCGGCCGCGCGCACGCATGGCATCTCATTGCATTTCCAGTTACGTGAGCACCCCGGGACGCTTACAATGCAGCAGCAGCCTCAGGCAGCTGGAGACGCGCGCTGCAGGCCGGTCCAGGCCCTAAGCTGTCCAAGCCCGCCAACAGCAGCAGCACTATTCGGGCCTGCAGTACCATGCGGAATGCCAGACAAACGTAATTGTGAACGAGCCACGCTCACGCAGCACAACACAAACAGCACACCGGACGCTGACGTAGCACATCAGGCCCACCACCTGACTAGGCTGGATATGAACGAGGCAGCCACACTGACTGCACTTACCATGTTGCACTCACAACCTGATGATAGCCACATGACGCATTATGCATCCCCGTCCAAGTGGTGCGCGAGCAAACACAACCGCTGATCATGCACAGAAAGCATGGCCACCGTGGCAAGCCTGCCCTGCCCTACCCTCACATATTATAAGTCGGTTACCAGGCCACCCTCATGTCTGCCACGGCCTGAAGGCAGCCGGTCACGGCACGCACCAGCAGCGTGCCGGCATGGCGCATGTGCGACAGGTCTGTCAGCGTCTTTATGGAGATGAAGCCCTGCACACACAACGTCTGTCAGCGCGTGCGGTGGCTCCAAGACAAAGGAGGCAGAGTGGTGCGTGTCAAGCCTGCGCAGGAGCGCAGCAAACCCACCTGGGCGCCTGTCGACGACGGCGGCAGCATCAGCAGCTTGTGGCGGCGCCCGGACTCCTGCACAGCGGGCACCCTTGGCACGTTGGCCTCGTATTCAATACGTGTCAGACACATAGTGGACACGCACACACACAGCACTGCCACAAGCAGCAAACATGAACCTGCCACACGCAATGTGGACTCCGTTGCAGGCGCTGCACCAGTGTCTGAAGCAGGCGTACCTTGTGCGAGAGCTGGCGAGTTGGCACACAGGCAGACATGGCAAAGAGGAACACGCAAAAGGGGGACGTCACTGCGCACCCTCTCAACCCACAGCATACAATTGGCCAGAACCGAAGGCGTGGTCAGCTCGCCATACTTGTCTTGGACGTCCCTGTAGTGCACCTGCGCGCACAGTAGAAGCTGCTCAGCACACTGGCTCAGCCGTCAGACGCCTCTGGCGCAGTGCTTGCTTGCGCAAGAATTAGGGAAAGTTCGCGCTGAAGGAGTGGGTGACAGCCTGCCTTGGCACAGGAGGCGCACCAGAGTGCCGTCTACGTCGCTGAAGCAGATGCGTTTCAGAGTGGTGGCATTCTTGTCGTCCATGGGCTTGTCATCTATGATCTTGTTTGTTGAGTCGGGCTCTGTCTCAACCATGGCGTCCTGTCACAACGCTCTGTCAGCCCAGCCAAGGTTGTCTAAGTACTGCCAGCTCCCGCAACAGCAGGTATGTTGCAGGCTCTACCTCTACCAGGCCTGTAAAGGCACAATTTGTAGAGCACGCCTTGGGTGCTAAGACCTAAGGCAGGACCCAAGTATAGGCAAGCGGGTGTGCAGACCCACTCAATTAGCAGGTAAGCAAGGCCGATCAGGAGACAGGTGGTGTCTCTTGCGCTCATCAGGCAGTGCACCTGCCGATTCAAGGGGGGCGAGCTTGCTCCGCACACCCAGGATGGACACTCTTTACACCGTTTTCCAGCGCTCCGCGCTTGCGTGTGCACCTCTCACAGGTAAGCGGGTTCTCGTGGTATCATAACTGCTGACACTGGTTTGCATATCCCAAGATGTGAAGGAGGCACGACCTGTTTCACAGTGCCTGTTCTCGCTGCAGCAGTGCAGCACCCGCAGCTGAAGGCCGGCTGCCTTTCCGGGTGCAGGCGAGGACCTGAAGCACATACCAGCAGCGTTCGCGCTGTTTGCGGTAGCATTCTCTCTGTCATACGCCTACTTCGGCAGAGTCTGGGGCCTCCAGGGCGAGCGCAGGTGCAGTCCCATCCCCGCATTGTCTACTGCGCTGCACTGGCTCTGCGCTGCACCGGCTCTGAGTGAGTTCTTGTGCTGGAGCTGTAGCATATGTAATCCTTGCAGCTGGTCCTTGTATAAACTGTGTGAGAGCTGCTGCTGTATTTGCCCCGTTGCTGTCATTGTGGAGGTGGTCTTGCAGGATATAGGCTGGTCAAGCGCCGGGGACATGTAGAGTCTGTCTATGAGCTTATTCAGGGCTTCAGCCATGCAAACTCACGCAGCTCCCACTGCCTGAGCCACAACGCGCAGCGCTGCAACGCAGGGGCATGCTGGGAGCCTGTGCAGCATCGCTGTGCCATGGCCTGGTCACCTCCGCGCTGGCCGCACAGCAGCTCTGGCACTGGCCCATCGTTGTAGACGCCAGGAACACCCAGGCCGAAAATCTAACTCTGCAGATATCTACGGTGCTCCCCCAACGCATGATTGCCCCTTAATACTACCTGCTTGTCAGCTAATGCATTCTTTCTTACATCACAAGCGGTGCCGAGTTTCAATTGTTTTGCTGCGCGGTTATGAGCAGGCGTACATGCTCGCCGACAGCTTGCTCTTCCTGCTGCCCTTCACGCCGTCTGACGTCCTGTTCATCGGCCACCACATCATGACCACAAGTGCGGCCAGCTTGGCCACCACCCAAGAGTGCCTGCTGTATTTTCACCACCTGATACTACTGCAGCTGTCGGATCATATGCTCATATGCAAAATAGCATTGCATGCTGCACTGCGCACCTCCGGCTCATGTAGACTCCGTGGCGTCTCTGCAGCGTACATGCTCCAGTCCTTGCTGCTGCAGCGCGGAGCACAGGTGCGGGTGGTGCTGCTGACAATGCAAATTGAGTGTACATGGCATGTTGCCCAGAAAGCATGTGTGACCATTTGATGTGTTGTCAGCCTGTGGAGGAACTGCTGATGGCCGCTTGCATGCCAGCACTTCCGTGCTTGGCGGCATGGTGACACGGAGGGGTGCCTGCGCAGAGCGCGCTGGTGCTAATCCTCCTGGGCGAGCTCACATCCCCACTGCAGAACCTGTGGTACTTTGCAAGGTACCTGAAGGATCGCTCGCTGGTAGGCCTATCGGTGTCCCTTTGCTTCCCTTGCATTGTGGCACTTGTTGATTGCGTTGCGGCTCAGGAGCAGTGCTTAATTTCAGCCACATTCACAGTGGGCCCATGCTTGCCTTGACGCGCAAGCCGTTATCGAACATAATGGATAGATCACTAGCCGCAGCCGAGCCTGGGTGTTGAAGGTGTTGATGTTCAAGCCCAGTGCTGAGGATGTCGTGCGCAGGTGGCCGCCAGGATGTTTGCCATCATCTCTCCAATATACACGTGAGCGCCATGCCATACCACACAGTAAGAAGGACCTCTCTGACAGTGCAGCCCAGCCTGCCATGCAATGTGAGCCATGATATATACGGCAGGGTGTGTTCCAAATAATTGCCTTGCGTCCCGCAAATCTTGCAACTGCTTGTTTATTGTCCGAATTTTGTTCGGGAATGATTCGTTAAGCATGCGTGCCTGCCACCACATTCTGCCACAGGGTGCGTGGGCGCCCAGGTATCTTTACCTGCTGATACGCAGCGGCATAGCGCCGCCAGCGGTAACGTGGCTGGTCATCGCTCTGATGACATCGCAGGGGCGCGTCGCACCTGGGTACAGGTGCGCCAAGCATGCTAGCTGACAAATGCGCAAGCCTAAGGCAGCCTTGGCAGGACTTGGAGTCTGAGCTCAGATGCACCGCGCTGCAGTGAAGGTGTCCGCACTTATAAAGAGGATGAGGCCCCTGCTTGACCTTGCGAGTATCCTTCGTGGCAGCGCTGTTGCTTGCACGTACTTGGGGACCCATAGCCTCAGCCAAGCCAGGGAGTCATACCTTGCATCTGCTGCTGGAACAGTGTTGTGCAAAGGCAAACCGCTCAGCAAAGATGCGTGAGGGCTCAGCGCCCCCGTGCGCAGGTGGACATGGGCGGCGTTTGCCGCTCTGGGCACGCTGGGCAGCCAGGTGTGGTGCTACAAGCTCTACAGGGGCCTGCGCAAGCACAGGTCCACAAAGGAGGCAGAGAAAGCGGCCAAGGCCGCGTGACAGGCTTGGGCTGCAGAGGTATGGCGCATGCGCCGCGCCACGTGCGAGCCTGTAAATATGTGTCACAGCTATCGGGCAAGCACAGGGACGCTGAACAGCATGTCTGCACCAACAAATAACCGCATGTCATACATGCACGTGCACATGTCTGAAACGTCATCATGCAGGACACCTGTGACATGCTGGAGCTCATGAGTGAGCATGCATGCGCAGGCAGTGCAAGCTGGACAGGTCACTCGCTGGTCTATGGCCAACACATGCCATCTGGCTTCACCCAGGATGTACACATATTGCAGCGCTAGCGGCCAGGGGAAGGTACAAGCCAGAGGTAGCGTCTTGGCATGCATGCATAATTTTGCTTACATAGATATACGCGCCGTTCAGGTGGGCCAACACCCTCTGTTGACCACCCACAGCCCCAGGCGCACTGCTGCACTAAGACTCAGCATTTAAATGACCAGCGTTTCCTGCAGGACCTGGAGACTGCAGCAGCCTGATTCCCTGACGCAAGTATTAGCTATGTGCAGGTGCACATCAGGTACAGCGCTGAGTTTCTACAGGGGGTGTTGCAGACATGTGATGAGCAGAGGTAGCACAATGCAGCTGTCCACCCGCTGCTCGCACGATGAGGACGGGAGCGCCGCTATCTGATCGGCCTGTATCTGTCTGGCTGCATTTTAAAAGTGCCACCCTAGGCCAGCCCAGCAACGCGCCTCTACCTGAGATATAAGTGCCCAGGTAGTTCAATAGATAGTGGGGCCATAGCTGTAGAGTGTTCATCATAGCTCCACCAAGCTCTGCGCACAGCGCCTCACAGGTATACGCCAAATCCTATCATACATGCTGCTTTCTCTTGTGATGTGTGGATACAGGTGTAGTACTTGTTCAGAAATAGAGATGTTTTAGGCTTCCTGTTGTTGGTGTTGCGCAGGCGGCGCCACGTATGCCTCTGGGAGCGCTGCCCTTCAGCCAGGGCGTTTCCTGTGTCGGCGGTCGTTCGCTGTGGCGGCCTTGGCCTTGGACGCCATGGCCGCTTGCACAGCAGCAGCATAGCGCTGGAGGTTCAAACCGTTCGAGAGCGCTGCTGCGGCATGTGGACAGAGGGGGGCGCTGCGGTAGCCGGGCCAGCGCGCTTGTAGTTGCAGCGCATGTAGTTGCAGCGCCACTGCATGCTCACGCTGTTGGAAGCCCTCCAGGCTCCCGGGCGGAAGTACAGCAGCCCGCTGAGGAACTGAGCGCACGGGGCCTCGCCAGCGAGACCAGCGTGCGCTCCCAGCGCGACACGGCGGCCAGCCGCGAGGCCAGGCCCTTGGCGGGCGCCCGTGCTGCCGGCGCTTACGGCCCAGAGGAAGCTCAACAGCGGCCGGCTCCTTCCCCGGCAGGCGTTGCTGAAGGGGCTGACGCCTCGCACACAGCACATGTCCGCCGGGACGGCAGCGGCGGTGAGGCTGCGAGGTGTGCTGAGCTCGAGGGCGACGCTGGCGCTGCAAGGCCTGCCAGCGCTGGCAGCAATGGGGCCAGCCACGCCGAGACGCATAGCGGCAGACAGCGCTTGGCTGGCGACGGGAACGGCTGCGGCGCAGGCCCCGCGCAGGCGGCTGAGTGGGGCCAGTTGGCGCTGCGGGAGGCCCCAGGGCGCAGGCTTACCTTGTGTGCGGGCGAGGCTGAGCGCTCGGAGGGCACTGTGGGGCCCTTGGAGCCGGCTGCGGGCGCCCTAGGCGCCGGCGAGCCCTGCCCGGATCAGTTGAGCAGGCAAGCGTGGGCTGCGCCCGATGGGGAGCCGGCGCGGCCTGGTACACAGGCGCCGTCTGAGTTGACAAGCGGTCTGTTGGAGGCTGGGGAGGGCCTGCCGACAGCAGGCCCGGGCCAGGTCGAGGAGAGCTCGACAGAGCAAGGGCGGGCTGTGTGCGGGGAGGCCGGGCGGGCGCCAGAGATCAGCTCAGCAGCAGGCGCGCCAGAGCCATCCCAGAGCGCGGGCCCGAGCGGGCGGTGGGCAGGCCTGTCAGAGGCCGAGCAGCTGCGGCGGCAGCGCATCAGCGACGCCAACCGGGGCCGGCGCGCTTGGAACACTGGCCGGTCGCACTCGGAGGGTGCGCGGCGGCCTTCTGTGGGGGCATGCGTGTGCATGAAGCTGATTTGCCCCCCGCTTGTGACCGGTCTCCAGCTGAAGTGAAGACTGGCATGGTACCAGTGCTCTCTTGATGTCATGTTTGTGTTGGGTGGCAGGCCCAGGTACCTGGCACACCAGGAGCTGCTTGCGGGATGAGCTGCATCGTGCTCGCTGAATGTTTGTGCTGGTCGCTGGCTGGTTATGCGTGTGAGGGCTGGTGCGCTGCTGCAACCCACTCGCTCATATGTGCCATTAAAGTCAGCCATGCGGACCGTGGGCATCGCGCAGAGCTCAAGTCGAAGATCGCTGAGCGCACGCTGGCGGCCATGCAGCGGCCGGACGTCAAAGAGAAGATCGCGCGCGCTGTCAGCCGCAGGCAGGCATCTGTGAAGGCAGGCCCCTGGGCTGCCCGGCTCGCGAATCTGCAGGTTATGGAGAGTTTCAGTCCACGGCCGTCATGCGTCGCATTTCCCTTGAACCCTGCTGGTGCTGTTGTAACCTGTGTTGTGGCGACAGAGTGTGTGCCGCGTCAGCGATTGTGCGCCGAGTTTGCTTGGCCCGTGCTTGGCCGCCTGTGCATTGCCTGCTTCTGCTGCCACGCTTGTAATTGCTGTGGCGACCTGCAGTGACCATGCTCTGTGCATGGGCTCAGCTGCCTTGGCGGTGAGAGGTGCACAAGCTGACCTCCAGGGTGACACTGGCGCGGTGTTGTTGCGCAAGCGGGCACGGAGCTGTCCAGCGCGGGCGGCAGCCCTCCTGCACGTGTGCCTGAGCTGGCGTGGCTCGGTGGGGCAGGTTCCCGGCGCGGAGCGCTCGCCTCGGGTGGGGCGCGTCAGGCGCGCCAAGCGCGCGCCAGCAGAGCCGGGCGCACCTGGAAGCGAGGTCGGGGCAGCGGGCAAGCAGGTGCCTTGCCGATGCGCTGCTGCAAGCTCTTGTTCCTACTCAGGCCAGACTGGTGACCTGGATGAAGTATGGAGGAGCGGCTGCATGGGCCATGTTAGAGACCCTGCTATGCTCGGTTCATGGCGTGCAGAAGGAACAGGAACGCTTTGTACCGCCGTGCGTGCAAATACAGCGCACACGAATGATGCATGACCGTCCTTTCCAGGATGCAGACAACTTGGCGTGTGTCGCAGGACAAAGCGCGCAAGCCCGCCGGGCGGCGGCGGCGCCGGGCGCGTGCGGCAGCGCCAGGCGCCCCGCACCTGGACTGGGACGACCCTGACTACCGCGCTAGCATGCTTGTGGGCTTGCCGGACCTCTCTGCGTGCGACCAGGTGCTTCCCGAGTCCTTCCTGAGCTCGGAGGCGCTCCAGGGTTGTGTAGTTGCGTTCAGGACCTTGCACAGTACACAGAGAGCCTGCTGTTAATTGTTTGTTGTGCCCCCAAATAGAGCAGCGCCCAAGGGCTCTGGCTGGCCTTGCAGCTGTGGTGACCCTGGCACCCTGGCACCCTGTCAGCAGCATGCACCTCATGTCCCAGGTGCAGAGGTGTTGTCCGCAGGGGAGCGCGGGTGATGCTGGCGCCCCGCCTGCTTCAGTGGCGGGGCACCGCATCAACGGCACCGACCTGGGGTCAGGCCGCAATGACCTGGTGCGGGGACCAGCCTGTTTGTGCGTCAGCGACGCTGCTGCCCGCACTGCGCTTCTGTCCACACTGGCATATGACGGGTGCCCTAGCGAGCTGTTGCCGGCTGCTGGCCAGCACTCAATGTTCTGCACGCTGTCAGGGCACGAAAGATGCTAGAGTTGCAAGGGCTACTCCCATACTCTGCCTGCCCTTTCCAGAATCACGCAAGTGCGGCGCCAGGTCTGGCGCGCAGCGCCTCGCAGGCACTGCCTGCACACCGAGCCCGTGTTTAAACACCGCGGGCTGCCGAGGGGCCTGCGTTTGCGCAATGCCGGTTCAGCCGGCAGCGTGGTACCTGCGGCGTGCCTGGTGGCCCACATTTAGCAGGCGTCTTTGAACATCCGGGGGCACCAGGAGGGCTGCACGCGCGCAGGGCCGCTCCGGCCGGCGGCGCGTGTGGCCTGCCGCGCGGCGGCTGTGGCGCGCCTGGTGGCTGCGGCGCTGCGGCGGCGGCGACCTGCGCGAGGACCGCTCCACCGTGACTGCGGCCGTCGCGGTCGGCACGCAGGCCGCGCTGGCGGCCAAGCTGCGCACCGCGCGCCGCCTGGCCGCCAAGCTCGAGGCCGCGCGCGGCTGCCTGGCCGAGCAGGCGCGGCTCGCTTGTCGGCGCGGCGGCCCTCTGCATCGATGCCGGGGAGCCGCGGGGTTTGGTGCAGGGGGTCCGCAGCCGTGCATCCTCCAATCTGCTGCTTGGCTGCCGAACCTGAGCCCGAACGCCAAGGTGCGTCGGCGGGCGCGCCGTGGGCGCACATGCGCATGCAGGCGGCCTGCGGCCGCCGTGCCCCATACGGGCCTCGAGTGGCCCCATGTCACGAGCTGAAGCAGTGCTGGTAATTGGCGTGTGGGCGCCTGCCGCAGGAGGCGCTGGCTGGCGACGCGGGGCCCAACCCGCACCTGGACGCGGCGGTGGCGGAGGCGGACGCGCTGCTGGCGCGCGCGCGCGTGCAGGTTGCGCACCTCGCGGCGGCCGCGCCGCGCGCCGCCGCCGCCGCCGCCGCGCCGGCCGCGCCGGCCGCCGCGCCGCCCAGCGTCGATGCGCCGGCGGTGCAGCCTGCCGCGGCAAGGCAGAGCGGTGCAGCGTAGCTTGAAGCTGCGGCGGGCGGGCGGCTTGTCGGGGGCCGAGGCAGGTCGCTGGATGCGCATGCAAGCTTACGCCGCGTAAGCTACGCGCCTGCCCCCATAGCTCTGCGCGACGTGCGCGTCAGGCTGGCTGTCGCAATCTGCGCGGCACCGCTCCCATGGCCCGTCTGTCCAGTCCGGGTGATCGGGGTGCCCACCGCCTGCGTGCCTGCAGTGCAGTCGCTAGAAGCCAAACTTGGCTGGACTTGCACGAGTGACATTCACAGCGCTGAGGATTGAGCATGCCCGCCGCGCCTACTGTGCCGGCGAGCGCGAGTCTGTTGCCAGCAAGCAGTACCTGCAAGAGCGCATTGCTGCCAGCTGTGGATGTGCGAGGGAGTGTTGCGGAGTGCTGGACCGTGCGCATGCGTGTTTTAAAAGCATGCAGTGGCCAGGTACTCCGTACCTGGCACGAATGAGGCATTAAATCCTGTAGGTTTTAGGTACTTGTCCTTGCAATGTCCAAGACACGGCTCTAGGACTGTTTGTCACTGGACAAGCAGTTGAGTGCAGAAATCCTGCACCTTGGCGCCGTCTCTGCTCCCGAGCTCGCATTGCAGGCAAGGCAGAAGCTCGCTCAAAGTGCGCGCGACACAGCTTATGACCCCATGGCGCAGACCCGTCCGCAGCCTAAGCTTCCGCGCTGTCAGAGCATGCTTGGCTCCGTCTCAGCCATGCTCCTTCCCCCGTGTCGCCCTGCCGCTCGGCGCGCCGCGATGCTGCGCACGGCGCCGCTGCTGCACGTGCTCCTGATTGCGTTGTGTATCTCGGCTCAGGTGCAGCGCGGCGACGCTGGCACATGCCGCCAGGCACGCGCGCGCCCGCCCTGGTCCTGCTGCTGCTTGCGGAGACCCAGCAGAGGAAAGCCAGTTGCCCGCGGCCAGATCGCATCTTTGCTTGAAATGATGGCATGGCGCCGCATGGGATGGTTTGATGCATCAGGGCCCCAAGCGTAGCCACCCTGTGCCCGTGCAGGGGCCCGCCTCAGCGAGCCGCTTTTGCGCGCTGCCGACCCGGCTCGGAAACTTCCAGGGTAGGGCAGGCCCTATCCTCGAGCCTTCAGCTCCTGCGCCTGCTCTCAACATGCGCCTGCTCTCAACATACCTGCAAGCTGCCTGCGCGCCGGGGCGGCAGGCAACTTTGAGTGCGACATGGCCGTCAGGGTCGGCCGGCCGGCGAGCAAGGCGGAGGTGCAGGCCATGATCGGCGGCCACGGCAAGGCCAAGGCTGTTGGCGTTGGCCACAGGTCGCGCGGCCCTCGCATGCAGGCAACGCGCTAGTGCGGACGGACTCACAAGAGTGGTCGCGGCTGCAGCGAACACCTGCTGTGAATACACCGCCTGTTGACTGCATTTCGGTCTTTCCTGGGGTTAGTAACCGCAACCGCAATGCATGTGAGTGTGTCCCCCCAGTTGATCTTACAGCTCTGGCTGAGCGCTGCCAGTCCTTCATCACAGGCGCACCCGCATGCCCCTGTGCATGTGGGCGCCCTGCGCCCTGAGGCATGCTGAGCGCGGCAGCTGGTGGCAGCAGCAGTTCTGCGCCGGCAGCAACGCGTCCGCCATCAACATCGTCATGACCGAGCTGCGCGACACGCTCGCGCTGTGCGCGCCCCGCCCGCGCGCGCGCCGCGCGCGCGCCGTGCATGCGCGCCCGCATCGCCCCACGGCGCTGCCGAGCAGCGCGCGCGCGGGCCCGAGGCGCCTGTTCCCTCGCGCCCCAATCAGGGCGCCTCACTGCCTGCTTGCAGCCTCGCCCCGGCACCGCCCGCGTCTGTCCCCCGCGGCCTCACAGCCGCTCCGGCAGCGCAGGATCCTGAGCCCGACGTACGGCCAGCGCGTGCCGCCCAGCTTCGCCATCCAGGTCGACGAGGTCGCGCGCACGGCGCGCGTGCAGGCCGGCGTCCCCCAGCGCATCTTCCTCGACTACCTGGCCGCCTACAAGTGCGCACGCCCCGCCGCTGAGCCCCGAAGCTGTGATTGGCGTGGGCACAGCACTTGACTGCCTCTCCGAGGACCGTGTCACTTGCCACGCGGATGATGTTCCGCATACCCGCCACACCGATGATGTTCACATGCATCAGGGCTGCTGGGCTTCATCCGCTGTTTGAGACCCAGGCGCGTGGTGCCGAGCACGGGCGGGTCCGCCGGCCGTGGCCCGCACACCAGTACGATAACTCTGCAGCTGCTCCCGTGATGCTTTTGCATGACGGACGCCATCCAGGAGGCCGGTGGGCGAGCGCGGCGTCTGCGCATGCGCCCATGTTCCCATGCGCGCCCAGCGCCAGCCGGGCCCGGCGCCATCATGGGCCAACGTGGCGCTGGCATGGGCCCAGTGTGGCGCTGGGCCCAGCGGGCGCTGGGCGCGCGTGGGAAAGTGGGCGCATGCGCAGACGCCGCGCTCGCCCACCGGCCTCCTGGATGCCCTCTGTCATGCAAAAGCATCACGGGAGCAGCTGCAGAATTATCATAGATGGCGTGCGGGCCACGGCCGGCGGATCCGCCCAACACTGTGCATGCAAGCTCCCTCCCGCCCATGCCAGCAGGCCTTGCCTTGCAGAGGTGGCACTGGCTGTTGAGAGCGCGTGCAGCACGAACGCGCGCATGGCGGCAGCGTGGCTGACCAGCGCGGCAGGACCGCCACGGCGCCGCTGGGCTACAGCATCCCCGCGTTCCCCTGGTACATCGACCAGACCATTGGCGGCGCGGTGGCCACCGGCTCGCACGGCTCCACGCTGCGCTTTGGCTCCGTGTCATCGCAGGCGCGGCTGCCGAAGCCCTTCCCTTACAATTTTTTGACTTGGTGTAATTTGATATGGAAAAGTGCATGTGCAGGTTGCGCGGTGGCCGAGCAGCGTACTTGCAAAGTGCAGCTCAGGAAGCTGAGACGGGAGTGTCTGCAGCAAATTGTCTCCTCTCACATGGCGCAAGGCACGCGCCTCGATCAGCCACACGCGCCTCATCACACCATCCACACCCAGCTATGCACTTTTACGGTATATACAGCAGGGAAGACTGTGACGCGCTGCTGATGCCCAGCAGTACGCTTGTGCAAGGTTTATCGACTAAGCTCTCCGCTTGATGCGAAGACCAGTACAAGCAGCCCTGCGAGTCAAGCATGCCCCTACATCTGCAACTAAGCAGATGGGACGCATCAGCGCTTCCTGACCAGCACACAGCACATGCGCGGGGCTGCAGGTGACGCGCGTGGAGGTCGCCCTGGCCAATGGCACGCTCACATCCGTGACGCCGGCCTCGCACCCGCACCTGTGGCGCGCGCTGCAGGCGCGCGAGCAAGCTCCTGCAGGGCTTGCATGCCAGCGCAGTCCCACCAAAGGTGTAGCCCGTGGCATGTCTGCATGTGTGTGAGTGCGGCTGCCATCGCGGTGGGAGCGATGAAGGGTTTGGGTGCGCCCCTGCTCGCAGGCCACTGCCCAGTGACCTGACTGTGACCCTCATCCAGCTTCTGCTTCACATGCCCGCACTACATGCCGATGTAGGCTATAAATTACAACTTATGGGGCAGCTGGGGGCGAGCGGCGACATGCGCATGTGCAACAGTGCGGTTGATGCGCTGAATGACCATCAAGAAACGGCGAAAACATGATCACAGGGTCTGTTAGGAGCAAAGCCCGTGAAGCCCCCACGCCTGAGCACGCGTGTGGCATGCGCGCAGGTCAACGTGGGCCGCCTTGGCGTCATCACCGAGCTGGAGTTCGGCATCGTGCCGCAGCGCATGCTCACGCGCACCGTGCTCAGCGAGCGCGTCGAGGACACCGTGAAGAGCCTCGCGGCCGTGTCGGCGGCGTACGCGGCCGCGCTGGCCGCCAACGCCAGCGCCAGCGACGCCCAGGCCATACTCGGGCCCCTGGACATGACGCAGGCGCGGGCCCAACGGCACAGACTGGTAGCAGGGTCGGGTCGCGGTAGATGCTCAGAACTTCCTCTTGGGAGAGGGGAGTACTTGATAAACACAAAACACGAGCGCACCTGCGATCTCTCGTTCCGCGAATCAAGCCAGCCCCTGGACCCGCAAGGCATCGCCTGCGCGAACACTCACCACAGGAGGTGTCAGGCGGCCTCGCGAGGGCCACACTGGCGGGGAAGCATTGTGATTGCAAGCAGCAAGCATCACATGTGCGTCAAGCGTGCTGGCCAGATGCCATGGGGTCTGCTGAGTGCTTTAGTAGTAGGTGGGCCCCTTGCGCAACTTGGCGTGGTGCGGTGTGGGGCCCACCCTGCGTCTACAGCACTCAGCAGTCCCCATGGGAGCGGCCAGCACGCCTGATGTCCACGGTGATGATCGCTAGATGCGGTCACATCGCATCCCAGGCCAGTCTGGACCTCGCGAGGCCACCTTACAACTTCTGTGGTCAGCCGCTCCGTGGCCGGTGCCTTACAAGTCCAGGAGCGCTCAGTTTGCAAAATGAGAGTTTGCTGGGGTGGGGCCGCTCGTGTCCAATTTACAGATGACCCGCTGTCCCAGCGTGACATGAGGCAACCAGCAGTATTCCCGGTTCAGGTGACCTGGGAGGTCTGGCGTGCATCTCAACCAAAGAACAGGGTCTCTGCGTCGGAGAGACGGGAGACATGACAAGATGCCTTTAAAGCAGACACTGTCCCAATGTCCAACGGCATCAAGCATAATACTCACACCACCCGGGCCAAGGGGCCGCAAGCGGGTCGCTTGGGCCTGGGCACGCGCGCGCGCGAGGGCCGGTGGTCGCGCATATGAGGCGCGCGTGACGTATGGTTATGCGCGCAGCTGTTCTGGTTCGTACCGACCGGCGAGGTGCTCCGCATCCTGCTGGCGCCCGCTGCACCGCAGGACGCAGTGGCTTCACAGTCGATCGGCCGCCGCCTTGCGTCGACCATTGGTGCGTGACCACTGGGCAGCAGCCCTCAGGTGGTGCTCTGGTGCAATACGTGCGGAGGGCACGGCCCAACTATTGCTGTGCCCCCAGCACAAGAGTGCACCTTGTCCAGGCACGGTGCAGAGCATGCGTTCAACATATTCTATGGCAGCCGACCCGCGGGTGACGGCAATAGCTGTTGTTCTTTGACCGCGCCCGTTGTTTTTTACGGCAGCCCATGCGCTCTGGGCTGCAGGCGCATGTGTGCTGCTGCCACTGAGCGCTACATGCGCGGGTGCGGCGCAGGCCCAGCCGCCGCGCCCGCGCCCGGCCCCTCGGAGGCCGATGTATTTGCGCAGGCGCCCACCGCGCCGCTGCCAGCCTTTCCAGGCGTTGCCGCCGACCCCCTGTGCGGGCCCCATCAGGCAGCCCATGTTACATGTCTGCAAAGCCACTTTACGTCACGAGACTGCTCATCATGACACTCCTCTTGCCATGCTGTGACCTTTGTCTGCTTACCAAGTGCCAAGTTGGTATTGAGACAAGTATGATGTTGTTGATGAGGCTTATGATCCACAAGGTCGTCTCAGAACGTCTGTAAGGTCTGTCCTCCCAGCTGCATAAACCTGCATGTCGCTGTGTCCGGCGGCAGCCATCTCGCACGGCATGTCCGAGCACGCAGCGCATGTTGAGTCATTGCTACTCCAGGTTGTTTTTCACAGTTCAGTAGGCGTGTGGGAGTGCATGGCACGGCAGCTTGCATTGCACATGCTCAACCATGCACGCTGCCTAGCACTGGCGCAACGGAGTCCTGAGTGCGAGAAGCGGGCGACGTCAGGGCGTGGACGGCCGTGTACGCCAGCTGGCTCCACAGCTACCTGCCCAACGCGACTCTCACCACGCGCGAGTGCGCCGCCCCGGGGTGAAACTCATGTGAGGCAGGGCGGCGCGCGCTCCAACCAGCTCGCACGCGCGCTGTGCACCTGCTCTGCAGGGAGGGCAGAGAGTGATGCAGGCATCAGGCCTGTGTGCGTTCTCATGTCCCGCTGAGGCCCGTCTTGCAGCGCATTTAGGCCTTTACGCCAGCCTCATGACAAGTCTTGCCTTGTTTTCATTCTCCTGGAGTAGCGCAGGGCACCACCGCGGCTTGACGCGCGGCGTGGCAAGCCGCAGGGCGGTGCTCAACATCAACGACTTTGCCAACCGGCAGACGTCCGACCAGGAGCCGTACAGCCAGTACGAGCTCTCCATCCCGCTGCAGACCGCGGGCGCGTGCTTCCGGCAGGTGCCGGCCCTTGCCACGCCGCATGCCCACTTAGACGGCTCTCAATCCAGCTTGGAGCCTGAGACATGCGGGCCGCATGATCCGGCGCCTGTTGCTTGCCGACCCATGTCACGTGTTTGAGGCACCGGTGCGGCTTCCTGGGGCCTCGCAGTCGAGTGTTGCTTCCACTTAGTCTGCTCCTGTGAGGGCAGTGCAAACATGCAAAGGGTCATACAATATGCGAAAGTGCGGGCGTGAGCACAATCTCCGCCCTACCTGGTGTGCGGCTGCGAGACAGGAAACGCAGGGGTGCGCCAGGGCATGCTGGCCAGGGGCAGGGCATGTCTTGACCATCGCGATCAGAAAGCTCTCCGAGTGCGTGCATGCGGAAGTGCAGATGCAGTGGCATACGTGGCCCGTGACTCAGGCTATGTATGCCATTGCAGTGCACTCCGCAGACATGCACTCGATGCGCCCCATGATCGCAGGGTGCAGAGCGCGCCCGTGACCAGCCGCGCAGGTGGTCGCCGCAGTGACGCAGCAGGACCTGGCGGCCGGCTTTGTCGTGCCGCCGCTGCTGCGCTTTGTGAGCGCGGAGGGCGCGTACCTGTCCAACGCGCACGGCGGCCCGCGCATGTTCCTCAACATCGAGGACCACCTGGCCGACAGCACGGGCCGTGTCAACGCGCGCTTCCAGGCGCGCCCCCGCATTCCAGAACTTCTGAGGGCCCCTCTGGCCCCCGCCTGCGCGTCACGCACGCCCGGTGTCGCGGCGCTGACAGTGCAGTTGCAAGGGGACTACGCATGAACTGCATGGCGCATTGCGCTCACACGTGTCCTGTGACGGTGTGCTGGCGCCTCTGACATTGCCAGGGAACACTCGTGGTTGAGGTCATGCGCGCAGGAGGTGGTGCGGATACTGCGGAGCGACTGTGGCGCGAGGCTGCACTGGGGCAAGGCCGGCTGGCCGCAGTGGGCGGCCTGCTTCGACGGCGCGCGCGAGTACCCCGACACCTGGTGCCACTTTGACTGCGCGGTTCAGGCGCGTGATGAACTGCTGAGTTCACACCGCAGGCTGTCTGAACACTGGCGCCCCCGGCGCTACCTGATGGCGCCTGCTTCCCTTGATCGGACACCGTACACTGTAAGCAACTGCTTGCCCGCGGTGACTACTGTCCTGCTGATGTTGAAATGGCCAGATCCCAGAGTTCGGCTCCATACAGCAGCGAGAGCCAAATGATGACTTTAGGAGCATCAGCTGGCTCTGAGCGACAGTGTTGGGATGTATGCAGGAGCTGGATCCTGGCGGGAAGTTCAGCTCGCTAAGCGACGTGTGGGCCTGGCGCGCAACGCAGCGAGACAGCGGCCTGGACACAACGCTGGAGCACTGCTGCACGCCCGACGGCTTCAATAGCTCTGCCTGCACCTGCGCGCCGCGGCTCGCTTGCAGCTAGTAGGACAGTGCGGCCGCCGTCTGTGATATGCATCTCGTGCACGTTGTAAGCCGTGCTGGGGCAGTGATGCAAATCTTCGTGCGCTGGCGCTTCCTGCGCAGTCTGGCCTGTAAACTTAAACTTTGAAGCTTGGCCGGTCGACAAAGCTGTTTCCCGGCAGTTTGTAAATCTCCGCCAAGCTACCCATCAAGTGTATGCCTGATGTCGGTATCAGGCCATCCTATCTACAGGAGCCCATGCGCGTGGCCGCACGCTGCCTGCTGACCTTGCCGGCTGCGCGCTCGCACAGACTGTGCTGCAGAGCGCTCAGCACAGTTGCCTCCGCTCCGCAGCACTTCTTCCTGGCTCCCTCCGAAGCGGCCACGGGGGTGAGAAGACGCAACGTGTATTTCCCCTCTGTCTCTCGCCCGCACTGCCTCGTTGAGTGCGTCAGACGGCGCACCTGCGCCGACCGTGCAGGCACTGGCAGCCATCTTGGCGCAAGAGCGCGCCGCCGGCGACTGCTACTGCCTACTGGGCGACGTGGGGGCCGGAAAGAGCGCATTCAGGTGTAGTTGAGAGGACCTCACCCCCACGCGTGTATGCACGCTCCTTGCCATCTGCCTCCGAAGTCCAGGGCAGAGAGTCTGCGTGACTCGCGTAACTCGTACCTGAGCTCCTCTGCCTCCTGCACGGGGCTCGCCCTCTGCTGCGCTCTGCCACTCGCGTCCACACTGACGGGCCTGAGTGCCGCAGCCGGGCGTTTGTGCGGGCGGCGGCCGAGGATGAGATGCTGCCCGTGCCGTCGCCGACCTTCTTGCTGCAGAACATCTATGATGAGCTGGAGGGTGCGCAGCCACTTGGTAGCGGCCCCGTGGCCCTGCAAGTTGACACTGCTCTGCAGCCCTGCGTGTGAGCGCACCTGCCAGGCAGAGCTGTCCGGTGCTGGCAGCAGACGCACTGCTGCAGTGCGCCGCCCGCACGCTGGTTAAAGGCCTGCCCAGTGGAACGTTGCAGACTGGCTCTCTTAGTCCGCAGCTGGTCCCACCTCAGGTGTAGCGACTCTCAGGAAAAGCGGCCCGTCCCCTGGACAACTTGTGGCAGGGCTGCAGCAGGGATGTCATGCAACGGACCGCCTGGCAGCCCATGCGCGCGCACGTCGCCGCGACAGCGCCACGGCAGCGCGCTCAGCGCCCCGGGGCGCGCAGCAGGGCCGCCGGTGCACCACTTCGACCTGTACCGCCTGGGCGGCCCGGCGGACCTGGCGCGCCTGGCGCTGGGCGCGTCCTTCGCCGGCGCGGTCGCGCTGGTGGAGTGGGCGGAGCGCCTGGGGCCGGCCGCGCCGCCCGCGCGCCTCGACGTCCACTTCGCCATGCTGCCCGACGTGCGGCCCCCCTTCTTCTGACTCAACAAGGACAAGGTGGCGCGGGGTGGGCGAGGTGCGCTGAGCGGCAGGCTCAGCGCCATGACTTTGCGCAAGAGGAAGCGGCGCGTCTCGCTCCGCGCACGTCCAGCGCACCGTCTCAACTGCACCTTTTGTGCTGCCTGCATGCGTGCATCCCCTGAAAGTACGCATGAGTGGAGGCACCTCTGAAGCTCCTTCCGGCAAACTCGTGTATCTTGCATGTGCTGGCTGCGCCACTTTGGTTCATAGGCTGGCCTGTGCCCTGCATTGCGCTCCGGAGCAGGCGTCTGCCCAGTCTGGAGTCCACACGACCGGCCAGTGCAGCCTGCTGGCAGATTGGCGCAGTGCACACGCGCGCCGCATGCGGGAGCACGCATGCGGAGAAATACGTCCTGAGTGTGCAATTGGGCATTGCGCAGGCCGCCAGGGCACGCAGCCCGGAGTGGGCAGCGCCGGCCGATGCGGACGCTGGCGCGGAGGCGGGCGCGTACGAGGACATGCGGTGGCGCCTGATCAGACTCGAGCCGCATGGGCGCGCCTGGGAGCTGCGCGCGGCGGCCGCCGACGCCGCAGCGGCCGCCGGCGGCGCGGGCGGGCTGCGCTGCCTCAGCGCGGCCCAGGCTGCCGAGCTGGTCCAGCTAAGCAAAGCCGTAACAGCTCCAAGTTCTTATGGGATAGTGTGCCATGGCTGTTAGAGCACACTTGAGTCTGCTTGTATCAGAGTGTGGTTGGCTGCTTACATGGCCCAAGCCGCCGGCTGCGACCAGGGCGCCTGTCGTTCTGCTGATGCTCACTTTCAAAGCAGCCCGTAGCCTGTAAGGACTGCAACACCAGGCCTTGGATGCTGCGCAGCGCTGCCGCTCTCGCCAGCCCCATGCGTGCCAGGCCCCCAAAACTGTGTGCGCGACCACAGCGCGCCCCGGCGCCGCGCGCCAGGGCACACATGGCAGGCGGCGAGGCCGAAGTGGCTGAGCCCAGCCGCTGCCATATTTTATACAAGTACACAGCCGCGTCAAGTACCACACCATCTGCCAGCCAGCCGGCCAGCGGTCGACCTCACATCGTGCGCACGCGCCTGCTGGCTCACAGCGGCCAGTGTCACCAAATCCCTCAACGCCCTTGCCCCGCGCCGCGCTGGGCCTCGCGGGGCACCGCGCGATAAGCCAGCAGCGGCGGCGACAAGACCAGAACCGTGACTCTCTTGCCTCTGTCCCCTGAGGCGCAAAGAGGCCTGGGGTCCCCTTGACAGGCCCCTTAGCAGCCTGCGCGATCGCAAGCCCGCATACGGCAGGTCCCCGCGCTTGCTATCCTACTCGGAGCTGCCACCTGGCGCTCGTCCTGTCTTGCCCTCCCACTCGCCCCTGGGCATGCCTGGTCCCAGCAGCCGTGCCACTGCAACAACCGCTGCCATCAGCCTCGGCACATGGCCTGGACCCCCCGGCCAACGACAGGAGCTGCGCATGCCCAGGGGCAGCACACGCGGCAGGCCCATTTAAGCTCCGGCGGCCGCCCACCGGACCGCCCCAGCACTATGCCGCCGCAGCTGAGCGCGCCCCTGCACTGCGCATGGCCACAGTGCGGCGCATGCGCTCGCCCGCCCAACAGTAACGCCAGCTCGCCCTACTGCGCGCGGGTCCGCAGCGCCGCGCGCACGGCGCCGCTGGCGGCAGCGCCGCGCGGAGGCGCTGCGGGGGCGCTACGAGACGGTGCGCCCGTACGCCACGCCCGCGATGTACAGGTTCTTGGCCCACCTGCGGCGCGGACCGGCGCCCCCGCTTGCCGCGCCTGCCTGCAGAGCTGGCGGACTGACGACCTGCTGAGCGCCCCTGGCGCACGAGGCGCTGTGCAGCAGTCACGCACAAGGAAGGCGAGCTACCGTCCAGGATAGTGCTGCACTATTAATGGACGGGGCAGCGGCCAGAGTCGCCAAGCGGGAGAGTCGCGTCCTTGAGCGCCTTCCGCGCAGGCTGCGACCGGCAGGGGCAGCGTCGCTGCTGCTGTAAAAGGCATGACGGGGCCCAACGCCCCAGCTGGCCTGACAGGCTCAGACAAGGACCATGGCAGGCTCGGACAAGGACCGCGCGCGGGGGCGGCGCGCACTTGTCCTTGACGTGCGTGGAGGGGAAGGCGGACGTGCGCAGCGTCTCCTGCGTCTCGTCCATCGGCCGCCGCCGCGGCACGCTCAGCACGAACGCCGCCTGGTCCGGCGTGGCCGCGCACGCGGTGATGCGGAAGCCTGCGCGCGCGCGCGCGCGGGTCAGGGCCTGGCCAGGCGCGGCGCCTCGTGGGCCCCAGCTGGTCGGACAGTCGGACTTGCTCGGCCCCTCGCTCTTGAGCACTGGCTGCGTGTTGCTCCCAAGCAGCCCTGACAGAGCTGAGCAGCAGCTAGCTGGCCGACACAACAAAACTGTAGTGTGATTGTGAGCATAAATCACCTGCAAAGCAGCCCACTCTTGCCGTTCATGGGTGGTCGCACAAGCGAGTGTCCCAAGGTGCGCACACATCTCACCATGTTTTGATTTGCAGATATTTGAGGACATGCTGAATGTTCTGCACCACGAGGCCGGCCGGCAACAGCGGGGCCGCACCGGCGTCCCAGCGGCGGTGGATGCCCTCGGACGGGTACTGGAAGTCCAGCTCGACGCACTGGTCGATGAAGCCCGCGTTGCGCGACATCACGACCGCCCAGCGCGTGTGGCTCGTCGCCATGGCCGTCACGTAGAAGCCCTCCTTCCACTTCTTGTTGATCCACTTGAAGGGGAACGAGTCGGACACCTGCGCGGCGCGCGGCCGCCTCAGCAGGGTCACATGCCCCAACCCTAACATAGAAGCCCTCCTTCCACTTTCTCTTAATGGACTTGAAGGGGAACGAGTCGGACACCTGGCCCCGGCGCGCTACCGCCTCAGCAGGGTCACACGCCCCAACCCTAACATAGAAGCCCTCCTTCCACTTCCTCTTAATGGACTTGAAGGGGAACGAGTCTGGGACCTGCCCGGCGCGCGCGGCTGCCTCGGCGGAGTCGCGTGCCCTAACCCTAGTATCAGAGCGCGCGTGGCATGTCGTGGCGCCATCAGCCCAGGAGCAGCAGAGGCTCATCAGGCCTGGCAGTCACCGCCACTGGCCCGACCGCCGGCTGCACGAGTCGCCCATCGCGCCCAGGGCGGCGCGCGCGCGCGCGCAGCGCCGCGGGTCACCCGGGGCGCGGCAGGGTTTCACGCGGCGCCAGCGGGCGCCGCGGGCGCGGGCGCGCCTTGTACGACTGCTGCGTGTACGCGGTGCCCTTGGACATGACGACCAGCGAGGACGAGGACGTGGAGCCGGCCATGGCGGTGATGTAGTACCCCTCCTCCCACTTCTCCATGATCCACTCCTTGGGCAGGAATTGGCTGCTCAGCTCGTACACCTGCGCGCGCGCGCGCGCGCCCGCGCGCCCTCGTCTGCGCTCCACGACATCGTGGCGGGCGAGGTCCACCAAGCGCCTTGTCATGTAGCGGCCACCGGCGGTGCAGAGGGTCTGACGCAAGGCCCACAGGACTGCGGCAACAGGACGCCGGCCGCGAGCGCGCCGGCGAGGAAAGTGCGCGAAGTGTGCGTGCCAGGGGCGGGATGCGCGCGGCGGCGCCGGCGCCGGCGCGGCCGCGCGTCTCTGGGCCGCGCCCGGGTGACTCAGGGTGACGTCACTGTAGAGCACTAGAGGTGCTGCACACGGCACCTGCTGACTACCTCCAGGTCATAGGGCTTGCGTCATAGGGCTGGGAGGCGCCGCGCCTGCGCGGTGAAGCCGGTGCCGGCATCCATGATGAGCGCCCACAGGTCCTGGCAGCAGGCGACGGAGGAGATGTACAGGCCGTCGTCGTTGCCCTTGTCCACGTGCTGCTCCACGCGCGTGTTGGCCACGTTGTAGTGGTACCGCTGCTTCATGGGCCGGTGCGCGTTGTACACCGTGATCCACTGCGTCGCCGGCAGGCCCAGCCGGATCTTCTTCTTGGGCGCCTGCACGGTTTAGAAACGCCCCGCTCGTCGCCGCTCTCCAGGGAGCCGGCCAGCTGTTCTCTGGCGTCTGCGCGAAGGGGGAATGCTCGCTCGTCACCGCTTTCCAGAGACGCTGCCACAGTTCCTTCTTGTTCAGCGCCTGCACGAGGCCGTGCCCCAGCTGTCTCTCCCTTCCAGAGCTGCAAGGTGCAATGCGAGCAGCGTCAGCAGGCGGGGCTGAAATGAAACCCGCTGGTTCCATCGCATGGGCCATCATGCTCGCATGGGCCAGCAAGGTCCCACGACGCCCTCTGCGGCACACAGACGCGCATCGCCACAACGCATGGGCAGGGGGTAAGCGCACGATCTCCAGCGTCTCGTCCTCGGCGCTGTCGCGGCCGCGCTTCTGGCCGACGCGCGCCTTGTCCTCCAGCAGGATGGGGCGCTGCGGGCCGGGCCCGCACAGCGGCTCGAACAGCGCGACGTACGCCGCGTACTTCGGGTCCTCGTCAAACTGCGCCCGCAACAGGTCTCAGCCCCGCAGCGCGTCGCGCTGCCCCAGCAACGGACGCACCCAGCGGCATGACGAGCGCAAGGGCACGCTCGCGCACGAACAGGCCCCGTCAGGGCATGCGCCGCCCGCCCTGCAACATGGCTCTGGCGGCATGGCAGCAGCAAGGCGCGTCCCTGCTGGGCGGCACCAACTCCCACCCGCGCCCCGCGACGCCAGCGCGCCCGGGCCCCGCGGCGCGCGGGGGCCTTGCAGAGGGGCCGCGCCTTCAGGTTGACCACGGCCTCGGTGAACTGCTTGAAGGCGGGCGGCGTGTAGCGGCAGAGCAGCTCCGCGCTCGTGGCCATCTTCTTCTTGCACACCAGGAAACCCTTGTTGTCGCCCTGCGCGCCGCCCGCGCCCAGCTCAGCGTGTCGGACAAGCATCGCACACAGACTGCACAGGCGTGAGTGCTTGCGGCGGCCGCCCCTGCGTATACCAGGGATTACCGCGGGCAGCGATACGCACTTGGGGCCATGGGCACCGACCCTGTGTGACACCCCCTACCCAGTGAGACAGATTGGACGCCGCTTGGCCAATACAAAAGTGTCAACTCCCCTGCTCTGAGCATTGCGGCGAGGTCAGCTCTGCTGCCATATTATTCTTTCGCCTTTTACTAAAGAATACTGAGCGCTGTCCTCGAACAGCCGCCTCACACAAATTTTCTGGGCGCAAGCCCTTCAATATTTAACAAAAACACATATACCCCATCCTGCCTAAACCTAAACCTTTAACATACACAAAACACAGCAGACATAAGACCTTGACCTGTTTCACATTACATGTCCACAACTGCGGCCCATCCCATACCAACCAGCCTGCACATCGAGCCCACCACGCGCAACAAGGGCGCAAGCCAACAACCGGGTCATTAGAGCGTGCGCGCGCGCGCCTGGTAGCCCTGCCAGGGCAGGCGGCCCTTGAGCAGGAAGAGCAGCGTGTACGCCAGGCTCTCCAGGTCGTCGCGGCGGCTGGCGGTGCGGCCCAGGTGCGCGTGCACGCTCGCATACCGCACCGTGCCCCTGCGCGCGCCCGGCCGCCTGAGGGGGCGCTGGGCCAAAAGGAGTGGCTACAGTGTGAAAGCAAGGGCGCGCAGACCGCGCCGGCCATCCTCTCCAGATCGGTGCGCTGGCTGGCGGCGCAGCCCAGGCGCGCGCGACGGGCAGGTTCAGGCCGGCAATGAAAGCGGACACGGACAGTGGGTTACGACGGGTGGCGATACGCACCAGGAGGCGCCGAGTCGCTGGTCAACAGTGAAAGTGAAACCTGGGAGGTATGGGCTACGGGGGGGGGGGGCGCGCACCGGAAGACGTCCGGCCGCTGGTCATACTCCACGTGCGTGCCGCAGACAGAGTCGCGCCACCGCGTCGCTGCGCGCGCGGCACGCCCCGCAGAGTCAATCTCATATCACAGATCACATGGTTGATTAGCTCATGCTGATGCTCTTTCTCCACTGATATCTCTCGCCCACGCCCAGGCTTGTCAGCAAAGCACACCGCGCATGTGCTGCACACGCTGTGTCAGTGCGCAGGTGCTAGTTCGCATGTTGAGCAGGCCCGGGCGTGCTGGCAGGGCCGGCGCAGTGCCTTGACACCAGGGACAGACAATGGCCGGCAGCAAGGGCGCACCGAGGCCCAGATCCACGAGGTACAGACGCTTCTCGTTGGCCGTGCTGGGCTGCCCGAGCAGGAAGTTCTCCGGCTTGACATCGCCGTGCACGTACCTGCGCGCTCCGCGGGCGGCTGGTCACGATGCCCGACCGAGTCGGCCCCGCCCTCCGCCGCACCCCGCGGCGCATCGCCAGGAGGCCGGCCGGCGCGCGCGGCGGGCCGGGGCCGCGCACCCCTTGAGGTGCAGCTTCTCCAGGATGGACAGCGCCTCGACCGCGATGCAGGACACCATCTCCTGCGACATCACCTGCCCCTGCGAATTCCACACGTCCCAGAGGCTGGGCCCCAGCATGTCCATCACCTGCGCGCGCGCG
>JAABUU010000430.1_pt1 | contig 95809 bp, 140 predicted proteins | sample 5559301 | NCBI WGS metagenome assembly JAABUU01 (sample SAMN10711884, study PRJNA513360) | rock metagenome | isolation source: Antarctica rocks | place: Antarctica: Victoria Land, Richard Nunatak white | reverse complement strand
GTGCGCCCGCGCTGCCGAGCCGCGCGCGCGCGCGTCGCGGCGCGCTCGCCGCCGCGCCCCCGGCCGCGGCGGTCGCTGAGGCCCTCCCCGGGCCGCGGCGGTCCAGGGCGGATAGTCCCGCCGTCGCCGGCGGCCGGACGCGCGCGCGGCGCGCCGACGGCGGTGCGGCCGCCGCGGCGGCCGGCGGCGATAGGAGGCGCGCGGCGGGCGCGGACTGCGGCGGCGCCGGCGCTGGCAGCGGCGGTGCGGGGCTCGGCGCGGAAGGAGCCGGTGCCACGGCCGGCGCGCCAAGCGGCGCGGGCGGCGCGCCGCGGCAGCCGCGCGCGCGCGACTTCCCGATGCAGGGCATGGCCGCTGTCAGCGCGGTGCTGCACCGGCACGGCTACCATCACTTCCCCGAGCACGGCGACCCGCGGTGCGCTGACCGCAAGAAAACCCTTGTGCATGCTGGTCCGTGCGACAGCATACACGCTGCAGCACAGTGAGGCCACCCACCAGGGGCTGCATCGCCCCAACACTGCTCGGGTGATGCAGGAGCATGGTCAACGCACGTGTGCCCGCTCTCCTGCTGCAGCAGCGACACAAAGTCCCCGCTTGTATGATTAAAATGTTTCACAGGTCCTACATTCCATCCACCCGAGCGGCGGCGCGCGCGCGCAGGAACGCCGCCTCTCCCATGCGCTGGCGGCAGGCCTGAGCCACGTTTGCGAGAGCCGGACCACGGTCAAACACAGGCCACCGCCGGGTGACTCGGGCGCGGCCGTGCGCAGGGACGCGCGGCTGAGCCACACGCTGGAGCGCGGCAGCGGCTGCGCGGCCACGTTGGCCATCATCCACATGGAGCTCTGCCGCAGACTGGGCCTGCCGCTGGCTGCGGCCATCCTGGTGCGGGGCCCTGTTGCATGTGAGGGTCAGGATGAGGGTGGCCTCTGGCCCGCCCTGAAGCGACGTCTCCAAGAGGCTCCGCATGAGAGCTGCGCCCACCGAGCCCGCCACCGGCGTGAGCAGGCGGATGGCTCACTGCGGCCTGCTGGGCACTGCGAAGCTGGTGCGGGCGTCCGGCCTGCCGGTGTCGGCTGCATCGGACGCGCCCCCACCTTGGCCGCGCGCGCGCGCGCGCCAGGACAAGGAGCGTTACTTCGTGCTGTGGCCGGAGGCCGCGCCGCTGGCGGCCCTGGGCGAGCACGTGGTGCTGGACCCCTACTCCGGCGGCGCGCCCGCCATGCTGTCCGAGGTGCGGACTTAATTCTAGTCCTAATCCTTATCCAACCTATGCGTGCCGCACGGGGTCTCTCTCTCGGCCGGCGCTCCCATCGGCCAGACGCGGTCGCACCAGCTGCTGGACCGGCGCGGTGCCGCTGCCCCGCGCCGGGGCTGCTGCCCGGCGACCGGCCTCCGCTGACGGCGCCTGCAGACGCGCTCGCCTGTGCCTCCGTCGCTGCAAGCTCCCTGCTGTGCTGGAGCAGTCTCGCTTGGCGCTTGCGGCAGCAGTTGCTGGTTAGGATAGCAAGTGCTGGGTCGACGTGCTGCCGTGCGACACCTGTCCGCGCCTGAGCTCGCCGGCATGCTCCAGAAGCGCACGGTGAGCACCCACCGCGCCCGCACTCTCTGGTCGACCCGCTGCGTAGGTCGAGGCTCTCTGACTTGAGGTGATGGAGTGCGCCGGCCGCGTCCGGGTGTGACTGACCTTACCCTACCTAACCCCTGCCCTGTACGCCTGCCGCGCCCAGGTCTGCACTTTCTTTGCGCACGAGCGGTCCGCGCTCGAGCCGCTGCGCCCGGCGCTGCAGCGCGAGATCCTGGCGGCGCTGCTGGCGCACCTGCGAGATGCGGTGAGCGCGCCGCCGCTGCCCCCACTGCACCGCCGACGCCTGGTGCCAACCATACGTGCTGCACCCGCTACCTCACCACCAGATTGCACCCGCCCACGAGCTTTTGCTCGGTCAGCCCGCTGGGCTGTAGGAAGCTGCAAGCAACGCAATCAAAGCTGACACGCTCTTCTGGCATGGCAGCTTGCCTTGCAAGCTCTTCGTACTGATGCAGAGGAGGAACTGCACCCTGCAAAGACCGTGGCGCTAGCAGCACATCGGCATCAATGCGTGGGGATGCGTTATGAAGCACTCTGGGGAGCGGGCGCACCTGGGCGCATGCATGTGGCGGGCGCCGCATGGCGCGGGCCGGCGGCCAATGTAAGCGGGCCCAGCGCTGGCTGCCACACCAGCACATTCACCGCGCCAACCGCGAGGCGCGCAGCACTGGGCGCGCGCCGTGGGCTGCCGCGCGGAGCCGGGCTGGCTGCGGCCGCTGGACGTGAGCGCCGCGCTGTCGGGCAGCGTGCCGCCGCTGGCTGGGCCGGACATCCGGCGTGCCGTGGCCGCCGCAGAGCGCCGCGCCGTGCTGCTGCCGGCCTCCGCGTGCGCTGCCCGCAGCGCCGCGGGTGTTGCGGGGCGCGTGAGAGGCCAGGCTGCCGCCCAACGCTGCTGCTGTGTGGTTGCTGTTTTGCCAGGTAACGTCGTGTGAGGCCTTGCCTATTTTCTGTGTAGGATGGGGCCATGCATGCAGTGCGGCGTGCCCAGGGCAGCAGGGGCCCAGTGTCTCGCACATGTTCACCCAGGACTTCAGAGGCCCCTCTTCAGGAGCGTAAAAGGGCATTGCCGTGCATGGGTGCAGGGCCGTGCAGCTGGAGCTTGCGCTGCTGCTGTACTTTGCGGGGGAGGCGGCGCGCGCGCTGGACGCCCTGCGCGCCTACCTGGACCAGAGCGGGGGCGGCGCGGGGCTGGAGCGCGGCGGCGGCGCGGCAGACGGCGCTGCCGAGGAGCTGGAAGTGTTTGCTGCGAAGCTGCGCTTGATGCGCCGCGAGCATGTGCTGACTGAGTGATAGTGTGGTTTGATGCAGCCTATCTAGATTTCTTGCCAGAATGATTGAATTACAACCGTGTGTCGGCCAAACTTGGCCCCTTACGGCCGCGGCCCTAAGGGCCGCGTTGTGTGAAGAATTTGTGCTTGCCACAGAACCCTATGTAGGGTGTTGCTCCTGTTCCGTGCGGACGTTGAGTGCAAATAGACACCGTGATCCTTGCTTCCTTCGTGCTCGTCGAGTAGCTCATTCTCCTTATCACCAGGCCACAATTTTATCTAGCACGGTTGCTGAGTAGGGCTATTAGGGCAGGACGGAGTCTGCGCTCTGTGAAGGTCGCCGGGCCTGATGCGCTGTCCAGCGAGCGTTGGGAGCACGGCCGAGGGTGCCTCCCAGCACTGCCTGGGCCCCGCCGCGCTCTGGAGGTCGGTGGCCTTGCCTGCGCCCTCCTGCAGACTTCCCACTCCCAGCAGGAGGACACAGCTGCGGCACGCGCCGCGGTGCCCGCCGTGCCGGGCGGTTGGGCAGGGCGCTGACACCCTCGAGTCCCCAACGACCGTGGTTGACATATCATATGACGATGGCTTCGAAGGCGAATTTTGCAGTGCGCAGCCCAGCGCCCTGCCCTCGAACTGTGTTGCGTCCTGGTGCCGTGCTGCTCACCCGTTGCCATGCTGCCAAGCCGTCGCACGCTCAGCGCTTACCCCGGACCTGGTCCCTCCATGCATGTTGGGTGCTTTTCACAGCTGGTTTGCACAAGCGCACTGAGCGTGTGCTGATGCCACAGTGCCGGGAGAGATTGCCGTGGACAACGAGTCCAACAAGCGGTTTACGATGCTGACGGTGGAGGTCAAGGCGCGTGCGCGCACTCGCGCCGCCACCCCTCTCGCCGACTCTCTTGCCGCATATGGGACCACCGCTTCAGCGGAGCAGCGTAACGGCGCTGTGTCGCGCAGGACTACCCCGGCCTGCTGCGCGTGATAGCCTGGGTCGTGAACGGCCTGGACCTGCTTGTGGAGAACGCGCGGTGAGCGCCTGCGCACCCCGCTTGCTGGCACACTGCTGCTGCAGGGCCGTCTGACGTGTGCAAGCGGGTGCGCAGCCTGGTGACGGACGAGGAGGGGTACGCGCGGAACAGCTTCTGGATCACCGACCGCCGCGGGCGCAAGCTGAGCAGCCACAATGCCGACCTGCTGGCGGAGCGCGTCGGTGCGCACGTATGGTAGCACTGAGCGAGGCACAGTGAGAGCCTGGAGATGTTTTTAGTATTGGCTGCGCTTGAGAACCTGTCTGCATAGGTGCATAGAGAAGGCTTGCCCTCGGCTGTAGAGAAGCCTCTATTGGCAGCCGTCAGCACTGCTGTGACCAATCCAGGCCGGTTTGCAGGCTCGTGAGGTGCCTGCTGTGCGCACGCAGGCGACTTTGTAGTGTACTGCACGCCTGACCGCAAGGTGAGAGCTCCTACCCGCCTATGCTCTGCGGGACACGGGAGGTGCAGGTTGCAGACTTTCTGGGCTTTGGGAGCGTTACATAATGCCCTAGGACATTTTTGCTGTGCTGCCTTCGACACCAAAGGCAGCTTCAAACTGCGGTCTGCAGCAAAGCTGCTGCCTTCTCACCCTCGCCGAGTCGCGTGTGCGCGCTTGGCGGCGCAGACCTTGCAGGCGAAGCAGTTTGCGAGCAACGGGGTGCACATCAACAATGATGCGCACAGCGAGTACAGCGTCGTGGTCATTGCGGAGGTGCGGCGCAAGCTGGTCTGCCGAGGGGGTGTGCGATCACATGCCGGCTCATAGGCGCTGATAAGCGGATTCGTCGCTCTGCTCAGACGCAGTAGTGCGGCAGCTGCAGCACTGCCCACTGCTGGGTGTTGTTCCCGAGCGTGTTGTTCCCGAGCATGCATACCCACCTGATAGCCAGCCATGGGCAGCTGCTCTTGCAACACCAGGACATGTAACACCAGGACAGGTTGACTTCTTGGGCATGCGAGAAGAGGACTGCAGCTTATGCAATGCTATTCTGACATGCTGGATATGGAAACTGCCTCCCCTGGCTGGGGCGGTGTTGAGAGGCGTTGATACAGCACATCCCCGCACAAGCATGCGCTGCTCACGGGCGCGTGCACGCCACGCAGAACCGCGAGCGCGCAAGCGCCCTGCTGGAGGTTGCGTCTGCAATGACGGGCATTGGCATTGTCATTCACGAGGCTGTTATTCAGGTCCGTTGCCACTGCTCAACGCGCACCTGAACATGCACGCATACAAGCAGTGAAAGTTGGTAGCCTCAAACAAGGTGTGTTTGCTGTCACATTCATGACGGCTTGCATGTCTGCAAGAGAGCTAGCGAGCTGCCTCATGTGCAAGCTTCGACCTGTGCTCAGCAACGCGCGTGTGCATTTGTGAAGCTTGACTGGGAGCATATGTCATCAAGGAGTAGGGTTGGCAGCTCACCACTTCTGACCGGGCAGGCACGGAGCCGGTGCCGCGCGGCTGGACGAAAGGCTCAAACGGCCGCATGCGTTCAGAGTGGGAGGCGCACCGAGCTGAGAGCATGTGCGGCGAGCGGGCCAGGGCGCGGCCGTTGGAGGCAAGGCGGGCAGGATGGCCGAGGCGCCCGAGATCGAGGTGGCCGACAAGGGCGCGGCGTTCAAGTTTTGGGTCACCGACCGGCAGAACGCCAAGCTGGACTATGCGCGCGCGACCGCACTCCTGTACACGCTCGGCCTGGTGTTCGGGCGCAGCACTGGCCCGCTGGCGCCGCCCAACGCGAGCAAGTTTGTGCTGGCGTGAGCGCGCCCTCGTTGAGAGCGGAGTGTCATTTTAAGCTGCCGCACCCTGCATCAATCTGGGTGCTCATGAACGGTCTGAATCCTAAGACACTGCGCTCATCTGAATGCGCAGAGGTCACGCAGCCGCATCATATGTCTGCTTGTGTAAATGTTACGCTGCTAATGGTCTTCCCTGCTGTTTGCCAAACGAGGTGATAAGTACAAACGTCATGGCGTGGAAGGGCCCGTTACCAAGCATGCAGTTGACTGTGCCTCTCTGTCTGCAATGCATGTACATCGATTCAATTATGAGCAGACCTGTGACTGTGAAGCATACTTTCACTGCAAGGTCACAGCCACCCTGGGCGTTATAAGGCAGTTGTTCCTGCAACATTCGCATGCATGCGGTACGCCAGTGACCAAGGCAAGCTGAAGTCAAGGGGGATAGCCTGTTCCGCACAGATCACCCTGTCTTGCATGTGACCAAAATGTCCCTTCGGTAATCAATCACACTTCCCAGCCTCCGCTGTCAGGCGCTCCTTCTGAAGCGCGTTGCTCGCTGTGCCTTTAGCAGCTGGCCTCCTAGTCGAGCATGTGATGACGCGCCTGCGCCCGCAGGACAAAGTCAGGCTGCCCATGCCCTAGGTATGCTCGGCTGCAGCAACCCAGCGCCCGCGGGGAGCTGGCAGAGGTGCCCATGCGCCGCTGCTGCACGCGCGCGCCGCACCGGCCGGTCCATTCGACGGTGACGCCCGCGCGCTTCAGCGCCTGCTGCTGCGCGATGCCCTGCGCGCTGAGCGGCGCGCCCAGCGCGGCGGCCATCGCGGCGCGCACGTTGTCGGCGTACAGCCGCGCGTCGGCGCGCTCCGCCGCGGACGGCCGGTATGGCGGCAGGATGACCACCTCCAGGTGGTTGCAAAACTGCAATGCATGCAGATTAGGGTAGGGGGTAGGGTATGGGGTCAGCCAGAGCTTCCTTGCACTGGTGCCGGGGCTCAGCCTGAGGCAGGCTCATGCTGAAGCAGGGCTGTATGTCCAGGCGTGCAGAGAGTGGCAGGGACGCTCGGCCTGGGCGGCACCTGCGCCTGCATGCGCAGGAAGTGGCAGGCCGTGGACACGCGGCCCCAGCCAGGGTTGAAGTACCTGCGCATGGCAGACCGTCTGGGCTCTGGGCTGTGGCCATGCAGCGCCCAGGCCACTCTGGCGCGCAGCAGCCCAGCGCTGCTGCGCAGTCCAGGACTGCTTTGGGCCCGACCTTGTGATCAAGACGCCAACAAGACGCTGCAGATGAGCCGGGCGGCAAATGGTGTCCGGTGTGGCGGCCGCGCTTGACAGGGCCAACACTCTTGAGGGCATGCACGGCAACTTACACAGCTTCCCTGCCCCTGCCCTGCCCGCGGCGGCGCGCACCTGTGGCGGTACTTGAGCAGCACCGGCAGCACCGGCGCGCCCGCCACGAACGCGCCCGTAGAGAAGGTCAGCAGGCAGTGCGCCGGCTTGGTGGTGCCCTCGGGCGCCACAATGAACAGCGGATACCTGCCGCGCCGCGGTCAGCACAGAGCGAGAGGCTGATGCCCACAGCCCGGCGCGCCAGAAGCGTCCTCGTGCTGGCACCCATGAGCGTCCATACAGGCTTGCACGCCACAACATTTCAACGCCTGAGGCAGCTCTCGCCGGCGCGCGGCAACTGCCTGGTCCGGAGCGACGATGAGCAAAGCAGCGCGCTTGACTTGGCTTGCCTGCTCTTCTGCACAGCAACGTTCAAGCAGACGCATACCAGCACGACAGGCTTTGCACAGACACGATGGCGCGCGGCTGCCATGCCGGCACGCGCAGGCTTGCGCAACAGGCCGTTCAAGGAAGGAATATGACATGTCATTGAAGGACCTTTTTGGGCCGCGCCTGGGGTCTGCGGCGCGTGCGTGCATCAGCTTGGTCGTGCTGCCGGTGCTGGCAGCGCCGCCGCTCAGCGCCACGTCGCCAGACCCGCGCCGCCGCACAAACAGGAAGCAGAGTGCCTGCGCGCGGACGCGGGGTTTCGCTCGCATCACCATACAGCAGCACCAGGGTGCCGAGACACCGGCGCGCATCACACGCACCAGCATGGAGTGTGTCATTGTCGTGTACCTGTGAGGACGTGCGGGCTCACACGCGCAACCGAGCCGATGAAGGGGTTGCGGGACACAGGTCATCCGTGCATCCCCAAGCGATGGCAGGCATCAGCGCGAGTGCGGTACGTTCACGTTATAGCACTCACGGCAGCGCGCTGCGGGGCCGAGCGGCCGCACGCGCGTGACGGAGCCGAAAAAGGGGATGCGCGCGACGGACGTGTTGGCCAGGCCGCTGGGCAGGAAGATGCGGCCGAGCACGATGCCGTCCACGTACGTCACGTGGTTGAACACGATCAGCGCGCGGCAGGCCTCAGCCGCGTGCACGTGCTCCCAGCCTGCGCGCGCGTTGACCGCCCCTCCTGTGACTGTGCTGAGCAAAGAGCGGGCGCCACATGCGGGCTTTCTGCAGACTCGCACAGCGCGGGGCTGGGTGCAGCCATCGGTTGCAGAGCTGCGAATGTGTGCAGTGGCAGGCGCTCGTCGACCATGGCACTTTACTGCTGACGGTCCAGGCTTGGCCGCTGCCGCGCCTGAGCACCTGCTGAGCCCCGCCGAGCGCACGCGCGCTGGCTGCTGCCTCGGCGCGTCGTGCGAGGGAGGGCCACCACGTACTGACTCGCAGCGCGCAAGAGAACGTCCAGCAGTTGCAACGGCGGACCAAGACCCGCGCCGACGCAGCCGGGGGTGCGTATGCAGCGCGCGGGCCCGCACGCACACCGAGGTCGGGGTATAACCATACTTTGTGCCTCGCGGGGCCGCACCGGTCACGCGGTACCGCCAGAAGCCAAAGCCGATGCGCATGAGCGCATCGGCCCAGAAGCGCAGCAGCGGGCGCAGCAGCGCGGCGCGCCAGGGCTGCAGCGGCGCGTTCAGGCGAGTGCCCGCAGTCAGCAGGCTCATGGCCAGCCACACGGGCGGCACGATGAGCACCACCAGCAGGATGCGCAGCAGGATCATCGGCACCTGCGCACCAGCGCGAGCACAAGTGTTGATGATGGGCAGGTGCATGGCCGGCCCGTGCTAGGACCTGTGAACCTCTTTGTGACGTGCAGTCACATCACGCACTGCATACCATCCTGCTGCACCACATGCAGAGCCTGCACAAGAAGCAGCAGCACAGCTCACTAATGCTAGGTCCAGAGTACCTGCAGAGGAGGCAAGGCTGAAGCAGAGTGTAAATCTCTAGAAGAGCAGCCGGACTCTGGGTCCACACAAGATGCGCACCATCGCCACGCCCTTGGCCCACTCGTAGGCCGTCACCGGGCTGCCCAGGTCCAGGAAGGGCGAGTCACAGACGAGCGCCTCCAGGTCTGTGTCAGGCGCCGCCGCGGTCTGCAGCGGCGCAGGCGCTCTGGCGCCTGTGAGGTGCTGCTCGGGCGTCCCCGGCGCACACGCAGGCACCGACGCCGCGCCGTTTTGCCGCCGGCTTGCTGCCGGCTCCCCGTGCAGTTTGGACGTGGTCTGGGGCGTCCCGGAGGGCTCGCCTCCGCTGGCCGGCTTATGCCCGTTCGCAGGAGGCATGTGTTCCAGGCGCTGCTGCAGCCCGGACTCTGGCAGGCTGCCAGCGTCTGTTTGTCCGTGCCCAGGTGCTGCACTCGCGTTGCCAGGCACCGGCCTGCTGTTGCCGCGATGGTGCATAGTGGGGGCTAGACCCGCAGGCGCGCCGCGCATTGCAGCTCCAAGCAGGCCTAGCAGCGGCAAAACGGAATGTCTGTAAGCAGCTTGGCTTTCTCACTCTTATACGCAGCGCAGCAGCGGCGCTGGAACAGTCCTACCGGACCAAAACTGAGCGCGAGCACAAATAGGCCTGTAAAACTCTCCCTGCTTCACAGAGGCACAGGACTGGCAAGGAGGCGCTGCAGGATCGCAAAGCTCAGCGCGCCTTGGCTCTCTTTGCGAGACAGCAGCTTGCGTATCCCCTGCTTGATGAAGCGCCTGATCAGGTGCCTCGAGGCAGAGCTGCCGAAGTGCTGAGTGCGCTGTGCTGTCCCCTGTTTTTACTGCTACTCTCTCTATTTGCGCGCGTGTGAGTGGTTGGGCTCTCACACTTGTGGAGCTGAGAAGCAGAGCTCCACTGCTTGCTTGTTCAGAATGAGGCTGGCATTGATCACATCGCCTGCTGCCAGGAACGCCAGCCGCGTACAACCAAAAGAGAAGCTGTACCAAGGGCAATGCACATACACAGGCGAGCCCTGGCTCAAAACAGCTGTCTCATATGGCAAAGCTCCCCATTACTTGACTCGGCGCACAGCAGGCACAGGAGCGGCAGAAGAGCAGGCTGCCAGGCTGCAAAAGCGGGGGCTGCGCGTGGCCTGCGCTCCCACCGCGCGCCGGACGCCGCGACTGCAAGCACGCAGGCGAGCGCCAGAGGATGATGTCGAGCTTGATGATGACTATGGCTGGGCAGAGGCACGCTGCTCCAGACGTCTCGTCCCTGCACCTATGCTCTGCCACTGGATGGGCATGTGTGTGCTAAACCAGCAGCACAGTGCGTCACACTGTCATGCACTGCACTCAGGCGGGGCCTGGATGCGCAGGGGGACAAGGGCGTGCAGCCCGTGCTCAAGCAGGTCTGGGCAGCTGCGTCTCAGGCGGTCGACCGCCTGGTGGACATTGCAGAGGATTACGCGCCAGAGGGCGTCTCGCGGGGCGCGGCGCGCCACCGCTGCTCGTCCCTATGGCCGCTCGACGGCTGGGGCGCTGCACTGTGCATGTCAAGCAGGCTCGTGGCTACCTACCCCACACCCGGCGAGTGTGGCCGAGGTGACAGCTGCGAGCCGAGCGTGCAGGTCAGCCTTGGCGTGCGGGCAGCGCTGGTGCTCCTGCTGGTCGGCTTTGCACGCAGCCTGCTCGGGGTGTGGGCCCTCCTCTTGTCTCTGCACCCGTGTGCTTGTGTAATTCTCCGTGCTCTCAACAACACCGCAAAGCACTGTGCCAGAACAGTATCGCTGGACCGAGCGTAGGAAATAAAAGCGTGGGTCCCTCTTGGTAACCCTGCCATCAATCGATGTAGCAGTTTCATCCTGACATGTGCGTGGCGAGCGCACAGTTGATCCTCACAGTGGGCACCGTTGTGTTTGGGCTGTACGTGGCAACGCGCCTGCTGGGCATCGAGGTGGGCGGCGGCGGCGGCGGCGCAAAGGAGCGCGGCAGGGGCCGGAGACGCGGTCGGTCCGCCCAGCACAGCCCTTGCTGCTTTCTGCAGCCTAGGCCTGGTCTATCAGGTTTTTGCGCAGCTGCAAACAACTGTACACAGTGCTGCTTGCTGCTGTTCAGGCTCATACTATTAGCATTCTCTTGTGGGCGTGAGCTTGTACTGTTGCACTGCGTCCCAAAGCCAGGCATGCAGCTGGCGCATTTATCAGAACTTTAACCAGCTCCCCAGGCAGCTCTCTGCTCGCCAGGCTGCTGTGTAATGTGCGTTGGGCTGCCGCTCTCCCTGTGGAATCGGAAAGGGGGTTTGGTCACTCATCACTCATCATGCTGCAGCCACCACCGAGTCCGCCTAGTGTGGCAGGGTGCAAGAGGGCGCGCGCTGCATGCACAGGTGAGCCACCGCGAGCCGCGGGCGGGCGCCTGCCTTCTGGGCGCGCCAAGGACAACGGCGTGCTGGACGTGTGGTTTGAGCGAGGCCCCAGCGGCCAGACTGAGGGGGGCACCAATGCGGAGCGCTCGCGGCGGCAGCGGCGGTAGTCGCCTGGCGACAGCTACTGCTCGAGGGCATCATCAATGCATTTGCAAATTCCAGTGTGGAAGTGCCGTTCTGCGTACCCAGTGGTGAGCTGCACTTCATTCGCCATACTTGATCACCTGTTTTACTCCCGCTGAAATTTGCCAGCAGGAAACGCTATACTGCATGTTTTTAAGCTTGTTGATCAGGTTTTGCACGCACTGTCAGTTTGTTTACAGGTAGTGCTCCTGCCTAAGGTGCTCAGAATGGCGCGTCTGCTAACAGCGGCGCCTGTGTGTAATGTACAAGAGGAGGGGAGTGACCCACAAAGCTGCCGGGCATGCATGATACCTGTTGGTTTGCACGGCGCCGCCACGCCGCCTACTTCCACAGCTTCTTGAGCGACACGTTCTTCTCGGAGTCCTTCTTCATGACCTTGGCCACGGCCATCTCGAAGTCCTCCTGCGCTCGCATGAGCAGCATGTCTGGCGGCCATCCTCACAGCAGAACACAGCAGTCCCTGGTGCACGCTGCAACCACCGCCACCTGAAGTAAGCCTGCATGAACGCCTCGCCAGCACACGCTTGCATAAGGCTCGAGCACTTGATGCATGAGCGCCTGAAAGGTGCCCGCGGGGTTGGAGAGCCCAAACGGCATCACCTTGAACCCGACCTGCTCACACCCGTGCTGAGAGCAGTGTTGCGTTCCTGGCAAGGAGTAAGCGGTGGGGGCAGCCTCGGTCCGGAGGCAGACCGCGCTTCAGATCGCCCACAAAGAGAAGACTAGGACGGTCTGCCGCATGTCTGCCACCGGATCGAGGCTGTCCCCACCGCATAGCCCTTGCCGAGGGACACAGGACCGCCTTCCAAGAAACGGCATGGGCAGTTCAAACTCAAGGTGATGCCGTGTGGGCGTTTCAACGCCCCGGCCACCTTTCAGGCGCTCATGACTGGAGTGCTTGGGCCTTGCGCAGATGAGGAGGGCGTCCAAAGGGACATCAATACCCGCGCACTCCGCACAGCACATGCGCTACCATCTGACAGACTGGCTCGCACGCTCATGCGCACGCTCGCGGTGAGCAGGCTCGGGGCGCGCCTGCGTGACATGTACTCGCCGCTCGCGCAGCGCAAACATGCCCGCCTCAGTGCAGCAGGCCTGCGCGCCCCCGTCACAGGTCACTGAAGGTATCTAAGACGGGGCCAGCAGTGCTGTGCGCCCGGGTGCGCGTGAGGTTTATGCCCGCATCAGGGAAGACGCGGGAGCATCTTTGTCCAGGAGCCAGGCAAGCAGCCCTACGCATCTGGCTTCGTCACATCCCAGCCGCACTCCTCTGCCACCAGCTAGCCAGGACCGCCGTGCAGCACTCAAACAGAAAACCATGAGCAAGCCCAGCCCTGCCGCGCAGCGCGCACACCCAGGATGCCGGCCGCGGCGGCGCGCCTTTAGCTCAGCGCCCGACGCGCCGGTCATGCGGTCGGCGACCTTCTTCAGGTCGATGCCGCGCACGAGGTTCATCTTGCGCGAGTGGATGCGCAGGATGTCTGCGCGCGAGCCCTCGTCCGGGTTGGGGAACTCGATCTTGCGGTCAATGCGCCCCGGCCGCAGCAGCGCCGGGTCCAGGATGTCTATCCGGTTGGTCGCCATGAGCACCTGGCGGCGGCGGCGGTGTCGCCGCTTGCACGGCACGGCACGCACGACGACATGTCAGATCGCAGCCCCGGCTGTCCAGACCCGCAGCGTCATGCGCGCGGTCTGTGGGGTGTTGTCACAGCGCGGCTCCTGTGGCGCCCGGAGGCGGTGCGCGCAGCGGGTCCGCTGCAGAGCACAGCTTGGCAAAGTGCTGAAGACCCTGAACCAGGCGCCATGCCACCCTAGCCCGAATCCGGCTCACGCCCGCGACATGACCCAGGCCCAGCCTGAGCGCGCTCGCGCCCGCACCTTGATCTTGTTGGTCGCCTCAAAGCCGTCCAGCTGGTTGAGCAGCTCGAGCATGGTGCGCTGCACCTCGCTGTCGCCGCCGCCGCCGCCGCTGCCGCCGCTCTCGCTGCGCGCGCTGCCGATGCTGTCCACCTCGTCCATGAAGATGATGCTGGGCGCGTGCTCCCTGCGCCGCGCCGGCAAGATCGCGTCCTGTTGCGGCGCGCCACAAATCACGCCATGGCTAAAATTTAACGCCGGCGCGTTCGCACGTGTGACTTGCACGGGCAGCCCTGCATGCAGCATGGGCAGGGGACTGCACACAGCGTGTCGAGGAGACGGAGGGAGTGCCAACTTATGGCGCATGCAACGCAAAACCTGCTCAAGGCCTGACGAGGTACATTGCAAACCCGCGAGACGATCTGGTCAACCAAGGAACCACGTGCTCGCAAGTGCTGCAGCGGCCTCACAGAGTGACGGCCTCACATGGGCGCGCAGCCCACAGCGCAGGAGACGCGCGCGGCGCACCGCGCCATGACGAACAGCTCGCGGACCATGCGCGAGCCCTCGCCAATGTACTTCTGCACCAGCTCGCTGCCCGACACGCGGATGAAGGTGCAGTCGGTGTGGTGCGCGACCGCGCGCGCCAGCAGCGTCTTGCCCGTCCCGGGCGGCCCGTACAGCAGCACGCCCTGCGCACCGTCCCGGGCGCCTCATATGCGCGCGCCCCTCCATGAACACTTCATGTGCAGGAGGCACAAGCAGCCGCCATGCGCCAGCACTTCATTGACGGCAGGCGCAGAGCATCTGCCCGCTGCAAGAGCTCGCAGCACGTGCTCCGCCTCGGAGTGCTGCTTCACACGCTCGGGGCACCGCGCATGCTGCGGCTGTTGCGTCACACTGGGTGTGGCGCGGGCGCCAGGGGCGCGCGCCTTGGGCTGCGCCACACCCAAGCTCTCGAACAGCTCTGGGTGCTTGATGGGCAGCTCGATGACCTGCGCGCGCAGCAGCAGCAGCCACCTTAGGGAGGCGTTACAGGCCGAGCCTGGACGCGCGCGCATGCCCCGCAACCAGGCGAGCAGCGCGCCGCACCGGCGGCCCTGCAGCTGGCCGCTCGCAGGAGCAAGCGCAGGCGCGCCGTGCGAGCGCGCGCGGCGCTGCCAAACCGTGCGCCGGGCGCCGGGCGGCGCGGGGCGGCGCGAGGCGCGCCTCCTTGATCTCCTTGATCTGCTGGTCCAGGCCGCCGATCATGTCGTAGGTGGAGTCGGGCACCTTCTCCACCTTCATCAGGCTGACCAGCGGGTCCACCTTGGTCGGGAGCAGCAGGTGCAGCGTGTAGCTGTCGTTGCGCAGCGCGACGCGCGCGCCCACCGTCACCTGCGCGCCCCCGCCCAACCCGGCTCAGCGCCGGCGCCGCGCTCGCCTCTGCGCACAACCTTCGCCTCACTGACGGGGATATCGCAATCACGGGTGTGTTTTTTTTGCTGTCTCACTACCACGAAGCAGCAGGGTCTGGCTGATACGAAGAAGCACGCTCTGGCTGCTCTGACTCGACACGCAGCAACGGTCGGGCTGGGGCAGCGGCGCCGCTCCGCTGCGACCGCGGGCGCGCGCCTGGGCGATGTCGATCGACTTGTCCAAGTCCACCACGAACTTGCCCTCCGGGTGCACCTTCACCAGCACCTTGTTCTTGCCCATCACCTGCGCGCCGGCACGCCGTCAGGCCAGCCCCGCGCCGCTCCTGCGCGCGCCGGTTTGCGCAAACCTGGACAGACCTCTATGCGCTCTATTAAACACGTGCACCTGCACGTGCACGTGCACCTGCCCAGGTCTTTGGCCTGCGCATGTAACGTTTTTGCGCACGAAGCACAGCACGCACCTTTATGACCTCGCCAACGTACGACCCGGGCTCCTGCAGCACCTGCAGCTCCTCCCGCAGCAGGCGCACTGCGCGGAACCACAGCAAGCAGGTGAGAGGTCGGGCGCAGGGGCGCGCGCGCCACAGCACCGGGCGTGCCTGTTGCATAGTTGGCTGAAGGGGCGAAGGCACGCAGCTGCGCGCATACAGCGGCAGGCACGCCAATCAGGCTAGCCCCGTCGCGTCGCTGTGTCACTGGACGCGCTGTGCGATGCCGTTGCATCTTGGCACACGCAGGTGCAGGCTGCGCGGCGCAGCAGGCGCGCCTTTGGTGTTGAGCTCGTTGCGCTGCGCCTCCAGGCGGCGCAGGTTGTGCTGCCGGTCACGCGCCAGGATCTCCAGCTCCTCTATCTTGGCCTTGTAGTACGTCTTGAGGCCCTCGCCGACGGCGCGCCCCATGGCGGGCGACAGCTGCACCGCAGCACCGCCCTGCTCGCGGACTGTGCCCGAACCGCGACCAGGTCCTGGCGCCTGTTTGTCAGGTGGCAGCAATAGGTGATGATGTTAGTCTGGCAAGCAGGGGTGGCAGGGACACTCTCCGTGGGCGCTCTGTTAGGACAAGCACAAGTCCTCGCTACCCTAGCTGGGCTACCTTCGTGGTGAGTCCCAGGAAAGCAACCACGCGCCCAACCTTACCTGCGCAGACCACCACTGCTTCGAGCAGACAGAGCTTGCTGTGTGTGCCATAGCCGTGCAGCACTGCTGCGCAGCTTTATTCTGAGGCGTGACCGCCGGACAGGTGCGCCGAGCCTCGCCGGAGTGCGCGGCGCGCACCCGCGGCGGGAGCGCCTGCGCAGGGGACGCAGCGCGCGCCTGGTCGCTGTGGTGTGGTGCGGCCTCGGCGGAAAGGCGCAGCTTCCTCGGCCTTCAGCCCGGGGCTCGCCCCCCCCCGCGCATGGCCGGGAGCGCCGCCGGGGCTAGTTCAGCATGAGCGCCGAGGTTACCTCGCCCGGGCCAGCCAGCCGCGGCCCAAGCGCGAGCGAGAAGGACAGGCAGGAGGTGCACAGCGCAATGCGCGGAGACCAGGAGCCCAGCGCGGGCAGCGCAGAGGGTGTGCAGACGCGCGGCCGCAAGCGCCTGCTCGAGCGGTCCGCCGAGTCGGAGCAGGACAGATCTACGAAGCGCGCGGTGCGTCCAGCGCCGCTGGGACTGCTTGCAGTGCTCGCTGCCGCACTGTCTCCGGCACGCGTGGTAACACGCAAAGTGTACACGGACAGCAGGCTTGAAGTGCGCAGATATGAGTACGATTGTAACTGCAAACGTTGCGTGCTGTTAGGCTGCTGTCCATGTCGCGTGGAGCAGTCCTGACCTGGGAACCCGCGCGCGCAGGCGCACACTGTCAGGAGGCAGCGAAAGTGCGGCCTGGAGCTGAGCCTGTTTGTGCGGTGGCACTCGCCGTCGGGCAAGACAAAGGTGAACCGCCTGCAGCTGTGCGGCGTGGGCTCGGTCGAAGCCTTGGAGGTTCGCGGCCACCCTGCTGGATGCTGCGCTGGCCTTGGCTGTCACCTTGTACGTGTGTACCTGGCAGACCAGCAGGCTCAAGGCGTCCTTGGTTGTCACCTTGGTTGTCGCCTTGCACCCAGTTACCTGGCATATCAGCAAGGCTCGAGGCGCCCTTGGTTGTCACCCTGGTTGTTGCCTTGTATTTCCCTGACATGCCAGCAGGTGCGAGGCGTCTGTGCTTGCCGGAGCGCCGGCCCACGCAGCCGGCGCGGCCGCAGGGCCTCGCGAAGAACCTGGTCACACGCGCGTTCCCGGAGTACGAGCGGCCCGACTACCTGACCAGCGCGGAGTTCTTCAAGTTCACGCCGAGCGAGGAGTTCCTGACGCTGCCGGGCGACATCTCGCGCACCGAGTTCCGACTGGTGCGCGCGCGCCTGCTCAGGCCGCCCCGCGGCCCCGTCCGTTCACAGGCGACGCGCGCTCTGTGCTTACCCGCACGCCTCACCCGCTAGCGCGTCAAGGTCACCAGGCTGTCTCAAGAGCCCCTGCAAACACTCGGCGGGCAGGCGCAGCAGTGCCAGCCGGAGCAGGGGGGCGGGCCCTAGGGTCAATGTGTAGGGTGAGGGTCCTGATGCAGGTCGCGCGGCCGGCCGCGCAGGTGGTGGCATACAACGGGTGGGAGTATGCGGTGCTGGAGCGCGAGCTGGGCGCGTTCCGCGACCCCTCGCGCAAGATGCTGGTCACGGTGCGCGCCCCGGCAGCGGAGCGCGCGTGCTGCCATAGCCCTGCTGCGCGCGGCACTGCTGGACGTGCTGCGTGCCAGATGCCCTGTGACCTGCTGGCCGTGTGATTTAACACCCGTGGTTTGGCCAGTAGTTTTGAGTGTTGAGCGCGTCATAGCTGGTCGCCTGTCCCTTCAAGCCGCGCATCAGTCTGCCTCCCACATGTTTTGCCGGCAGGGGGTGGTGCGCTGTGAGACCCCGCCGCGCCGCTGGCGAGCGCTGCAACGCGCCGCGCGCGGCGCAGGTGATTGAGTTCGAGAGCACCGCGATGATGATCGGGCAGCTGGGCGTGCGCGTGTCGCTGATCGCCTACCCCATCATATCGATCAAGAAGGTGCGCTCGTGTGCTGCACGCCTCGTGCTCGCGCGCCGCCCGTGCCCGCCCGCGTAGCCTGGAGGTTTTCTGTGCGGCAGGCGCGCGCCCTGCCCAGGCTGCGCGCTGCCTGCCTGGTCTAAGGGGCCACCCGCGCGGATGCAGGCGTTCCTCGAGGAGGTGGAGCAGCAGCTGAGGTGCAACCCAGACTTCAAGGGCATGCTGTAGGGTGGCCGCCTGGCCACCCTGGAGAGCAGCCCTGCGGCCAGCCTGGCGGCCGTGCTGCGCGCATCATGCGCAGCATGGGCGCCCAGTGCGCTCGTGTGCTGCCGATGCAGCTGCCGGGCCAGCGAAGGAGCTGTGCCCCGGCAGGCAGCGAGGGGCCGTGCTCCGGGACGCTGAAGCCACGGCGTGGGGGGTTTTTGGTGGAAGGCCTGAACTGTGCGGGGCAGGAGCCTCGTGTGCCTGCTCCACACGAGCTTGCCGAACTGACAATGGGTCGGGGAAGGAACTTATGGAACCGGGTGCGACGCATTCCAACTCTGTGTCATGGTGTCAGCGTTTAGGGTATCACCTGCCGCCAGGCCCGCTGCCACGAGAGGGGCAAGCAGCCGCGCTCCAAAGAGCGCACCTGAGCGGACAAGGTTGTGTGCTGATTGAGGGCCCGCTATCTTGGCTGTATGTCTGGTGTGCGTGCTGCTGTGCTCCCACCGGGCGCACCTGAGCAGACCCTCTTGTGTGCAGAGGGCCGCAGGGCGGCTCTGCATTTTGTGCGCCTGCGCGCTCTGTTTTGCTGTCGGGCCCTGCGCCCGTGCGCTGCCACGTGCCAACGGGCGCTGTGGGGCGAACGGGCGGCTTCAGGCCCAGCGACCTATGCATCCTGCGCCTCTTGCTTGTGTTGGCGGTCCGCGCGCACCGGCGTGCTTGCTGCCCTCCTGTCGACAGGAGTGAGCTGTAATCAACAGCGTCCCAATCCTAAGGCTAGGCTTAAAAACAGAGCAGCCTATTTTTCGACGATGAGGTTGCTAGGGTTAGACCAATTCAAAATCCGCCTCTCTGTCGACCAAGATAGCAAGCGAGCTCGCAGCTGCAGCGGTCCTTGCCCTGCTCTGCTTTACGAGCAGATACACTGATGGTATGTGAGCTTACATCTGCCTCAATGCATCAACAACTGCATGCCCGCTGATTGCACCAATTATGCGCGCTGCCTTGCGCCAGGGCGCAAATTCTGTGTCTATGGCGCTGCCTCAACGATATATCAAAGTCTGGAAAGGGATGAGAGGCGCTTGCCACTTCATGCCAGGTTGCGCTGAAATATATGCCAGCCCAAAATATGTATTTCGCTCGCGCCGTATATCCAATATAGCTGTGATACTTTCTGGCGAGGTGCACTGCCATAAAAACACGCTCAACACCGTTAGCGTGCACATGTTTGATGCATGAGTAGACGTCACTCTGCCGTTTGATACCCAAAAGTGGCAGTTGGCAAGAGTGGGGCGGATCCGACGTACACAGTGTACGCATTGAGGCCAGGTCTTCGTCACGCAAGCAGGCAGATGCGCTCGCATGCCTTACAGAAGCATATCTTGAGCTCGAGCTCATCGAAGACATGCAGAAGTGCATCTCCAGCACCAGCTCACAGAAACATAATGGGTCACAGCATGTCAGCCCATGAGGCCCATGAGGACCAGGGCGTGACTCGCTCCACGCCCTGCCACATCACTCAGGGCCTGCACCAGCGGCGCCCAGCGGCAGCGCATGCATAAGGGCAGCGTTTGCGGTGCCCTCCTGCCCAGCTGCGGCCCCTGCCACAGCCAGGGGTGCGCCGCTCCCGGATGCACCCTCTGCGTCGGGGCCGGAGTGACCCGCCCGCCCGCCCCCATCAGCCAACCAAGACATAGCGTCTTCGTCTGCCGGCCCCACCACCCCCAGTCCGCCCGGCGCGTCAGGAGCCCCCACACTGATGCTGAGCGATTCATGGGCCTGCGCCGGCCCCGCACTGACGCTAGCATCTGCCGGGTCTGCCTGCCCCAGGCGGGTGTCTGGCGCATCCACGGCAGCGCCCCCCGGGTCCAGACACGCGGCAGAGACACCCAGGGCCGGTGCGCCCGTGCCTGAGCCAGCCTCGGGCGCGCCCGAGACGGCGGCCTGCCCGGCCCCGGGGGCGTGGCCCCGCTGGGCCCGCGGCGACGGCGCCCCTTGGGCATGCATGTCTGGGCCCGCTGCGGCCGCCAGCGTCGGCGGGCCGGGCTCCTGCGGCAGGGGCGCGGGGGCAGGCGCGGCCGCGCCGGCCTGCTGCTCGCGGCGCTTGCGCTCCAGGTAGCGCCGCTTGAGCGCGCCCAGCTCCGCCTTGAGGCTGGCAGCCTCGCGGCGGTGGTCCGCGATCAGCACCTGCGGCGTGGCGCGCCCTTGACGGCGCATCCGCAGAGACTGTTAAATGCTTGGGAGCAAGCCGCTTGCTGGCAAAGGACATGCAGTGTGCAGATCAGACCATGGCCTGGATTGTAGCATCCGCAATGTTGCCTGCCATGGGCGTCGAGTCTTTCGTGACACGTGTCACGTTGCTTACCGCAGCGACTGACAGCATGTACAGGCGGCAGCAGCCTCATCCAAGCTGCTCAGGATCTGGCTGCTTGTCTGCCTCAGTGCCCAGCAGCCCACAGCGGGGGAGTGCTTGCACTACGCTGCGCGCCTGGTTCATGCTTAGCTCGCCCGCCAGCGCCTTCAGCTGCTTGGTCTTCGCGCGCAGGTCCGCCTGCATGGCCCAGCGGCGCAATCAGTACCATGGAGCGCAGATGTCGCGTGCGCGCGTGCCGCCCGGCTCCCCAATGGCCCTCAGGGCCTGACTGCTGCAAACGAGCTCCTGACCCGTGACTGGAACGTGGCCCTGAAGCGCATGGCGTGCCGGCCTGGCAGTGCCAGGCGCGGACGTGTTGCCAGGCTGCGGGAGGGAGCGCGCCTGCATGCCGCCCAGCTGCTCAATGGCCCCAGGCCCCGGCTGGCGCGCGAGCGCGGCCCGCAGCGCGGCGAGGCCCTTGCCCTGCTCGGCCAGCTGCAGCTCGCGCTCGGCGACCGCCTCGGTCTGCCCGATCAGGCGCCGCTGCAGCGCCTGCACCTTCAGGATCATCTCGTACGTGGTCGGGTCGCTGCCCTCCAGCTTGCGCCACCTGCGCGCTACACTTGTAACCTAACCCTGTTCTGTGACATAAAGCCATCCTGCATCCGGCCCTCAGGCCGCAACCGCTTGCAACCAAATCCCATCCTGAAACCTTTCCCCATCTAGCATGCGGAGGCCCCGTACGGAGAATGTGCAACAGAGCACGGGCCCGCATGACAGCGCGAGGCGCCGCGGTGGCGCCCGGCAGCAGGCGCGCCCCAGGGCGCGCCGGCCGTGGCGGCAGCACGGCCAGCACCGGCCGGCAGGCACCAGTGCGCCCTCAGGCTAGGGTAGTGATACCCTAAGCCTATCAGCCAGCGGGCTGCTGCGCTGCAGGCGCGCGCCTGTGCACGTTCAGCGGGTTCTCGAGCTCCTCGGACAGCGCCTTGACGCGCGTGCGCTCCTGCAGCAGCTCGCGGCCCAGGTGCGCCACCTGATGGCAGATCGGCACGCAGCCGGCGGCGTCAGGGGGAGCCGCGTATCCTAATGAAGGAGGGCAAAGTGACACCCCTCGCGAGTGCACAGACATTTGAAGAGACTGGCCCATGCCTCTGTTTAGGCACACCGACATGGAGCATGCAAGCATTTGGCTGCCCCTGATGCTAAGGCAGATGATGGGCAATGGCGAGCATTACTACAGCCCCAACCAGGAGGGCGGTGCCCAGCACTCGGCAGGCCAGACACGCGCCACTGCATGATGCGTGTGGGGCTCCGGCACTCGGCGCCAGGACGAGCAATGCAGGGAAGGCTTAGACGGGCGTTATGGCGGGCGTGCACGGTGAGATTGGATGAGCGCCAGTGGCAGCATGCAGAGTAGGGTTAGATGGGCGCCACGGCGGGCGGGCAGGGGCGCGCCTCGCGGCGCAGCACGTCAACGTTGGCGACGCCCGTGCGCAGCAGGTGCAGCTCGCGCCGCGCGTCCGCCAGGCCCAGGCGCAGCAGCCGCAGCTGCGCGAGCCGGTCGCGGTACGCCGCGTGGCCCTGCCGCCGCCCCCGCATGCGTATGTGGGCCTGCCGCTCATGGCGGCCCGACCTGCCCCCATCGGCCCCCTAGTGTGGGCCCGCGACGTGCCGCCACATGCCTTGAACGAGCCGCGGGCATGCCAGGGCGCGCGCCTGCAGCAAGGTGGACTTAGGTCTAGGGTCAGCAGCGCGCGCCTGGGCCAAGGCGGCCTGCTGCAGGCGCGTCTTGTGGTAGAGCAGCGCGAGCTCATCGTTGCGGCGCACAAGCTGCGCGCCGAGCAAGTCACGCTCGCTGGCCACCAGCTCCACCTCACGCCGCTGCCGCAGCCGCTCCTGCGCGCCGGGCGCCCCGTCACCCGCGCGTCTCCGGCGCGTACGGTTCCTGCAGGGCGCGCTGGCTCGCCGCCCGCCACGCGCTGTCGCGGCAGCTCCTGCCGTGCAAGCGTTGGTCAGCCACGGCTGCCTGCCGGCCCTATGCTGCGCACGCCTTGCTGCGGCGGAGCACCAGGCACCATCCGAGGCCCAACCTGACAGGCAGCCAGCACCAGTGGCCAGCCGGCGCGCCTTGTCGGCCTCCATGATGACCGCGTTGAGCTGCTCCACCTCCGCCGCCTGCTTGGCGACGACGCCCTCTGCGTCCCGCACGCGCTTGCCGGCCTGCAGCGCATGGCGCAGGAGGCGTGCGCTGCGGGCTCATGGGCTGCAGTCACCAGCTCGCAGAGCTGCTCCACAAAGCTTACATGCACTTGGCCGCTGCGACATGCTGGCGTGATGTGTATATTGAATGCTGAGCTATGCTGCCATATTCGGGCTGGTCTGAAGTGAATATAGTGCTCTGCAGGGCTATGCAGGATCCTGGCTCTGCTGCTCCATACAGCTCAGGCGCTTCACACTGTGCATGGAACAGAACATTGCACGGAACAGAATGACATCGACGAGGGCCATGAGCAATGGGACCACGGCAGCATGCCCCGCGCGCCTGCTCGCCCTCGGTGCGCAGCGAGTCGCACTCCTGCTCGGCGCGCACGTGCCCGAAGTGCTCCTTGACCAGCGCGGCGTCCTTGGCCATCACCTCCGCTTTGAGCTGCTCGATCTGGTGCGCCTGCGCTGCCATGCCACAGCAATTTATACCTTCTGTACGGCGACAGAGCTGCTCAGTCTGGGGCGCCCGTGCCGCCGTGCCCCAGGAACACATACCTTGCATGATGCGTGGCATGCAGAAGTACGACTGCGTGCCATGTTGCATCAGAGGAAGCAGCAAGGCACACTCCCATCATTGCCGAGACCTGAATCATGCGCTTCAACTTTATGAGACATGTCCTCGCTCAGCTCCTGCTAGATGCAAGGGCAAAAGTGCGGTGCACGAGAGCAGCGCAGCGCGCGCAAGCACTCCCTAGGGCACCGCAGCGCGCACGAGGATCTTGAACTTGCGCTTGAGGTCCAGGATCTCGTCCTGCGCGGCGATGAGGTTCTTGGAGTACAGGTTGCGGTCGCTGCGCACGGCCTCGTACAGGTTCTGCTGCTGCCGCAGGCCCGCCTCGCCCTCCGCGATCTGTCGGCGCGCGCCAAGGCTCAGGCTCTGTGGTATCCCTCTCATAGTTCAGGAGGCCATGCCTGTTCACTGTCAGCAAAAGGCTGGCATGCATGCCAGCCTCTTAGGTCACCCCTTGCCTGCGTGTGTATCATTTTTCAGCACTTCCTCTTGCAGAGGAGAGGTTCCGCAAAGGTGGCCTGTAATACGAGCTGCTGCAGCCTGTGAGCAGGCGCCTCTGACTCACAGGCTCTTCGCAAGTTGTGATAGGTTCTCTGTGATATCGCCAGCTATGCTGAGTTTGCCTGCATTTCTGCGGCGCATTCTGGGAAGCGGCGGCGGGGCGCGGCGCCTTCTTTTGCAGGTCGGCGATGGCCTGCTCGCGCTGCGCCACCTCGGCAAGCGCGGCCGCCAGGCGCACGCCCGTCCCGGCAGCCTCGGCCGCCTTGGCCTCGCGCTCGCGGTCCAGTGCCTGCGCGCGCCGCGAGGCTGTGCGGCGCGGACATCAATGTGGTCTGCTGTATAGAGCATAGGGTGAAGTTAGGGCATGACGCGGTGTGACGCAGCACCCTTGCGCTTGCTGCTGAGCTCCAGGGCGCTGCAGCGGCCGGCGACAGGCAATCCGAGCAGCGCAGCGCAGTGGTCTGGGCTGCCGACCCGCGTGCTGCGCTCCCTTACCTGGTCTGGCCTCAGGCGCCCAGTGAGGATTGCGAAACAGCTGTGCTCTTCCCCCTTCCAGCATCAAAGACACTTCATGTCTGCTCGCCAGCGCCTGTGCTGCAACGCATGAGCACGGCCGCTGCTTGTTGCAACCTACTATGGCAAAGTCGACATGCACAGCGAGTGATGCATCAGACCGGCCTGTGCGGTGGGATGGCGGGCCGCATGTATCGCCAACGCCAGGCAGCAAGCGCGAGCGCGTGCACACATGGAAGCGCGCGCAAGTACAGCCTGCCGCATCAGGGGAGGCGCGGCAGACCGCTGCCCTCAGATGGGAGCGGGCGAACGGGAGCCGCGCCTGCATGGCGCGCTCGCCGGCTGCCGCGTGCGCGCGGAAGCCCGCGATCTCCTGCTCCAGGTTGCGCCGCGTGTTCTCGTTGACGAGCATCAGGTCCTCCTGCGCCGCGCCGCGCCCGGCTGCAGCGGGGCCTACGGGTGGGGTAGGGTAGGGTGCACTCCTACCCTACCCCTGCGGCACGCCGCCCGGATGCAGCGGGGCCGGCTCGCGCCGCTGGCCGCCATCCGTCTGGAGGGCGCAGGGGGTGCAGGAAGGCATGGGCCGGCTCGTGAACTGTATGCCAACCTTGCAGAGTTCATGGTGGTGCTCAGAGCAGCGTGAGCAACAGCGAGATTTGTTGGCTGACGGGCACAGCGGACATGCGTGTCTGCTCAGGTATTGAGAGCAGCCGTGCATTGCACACAGGCCCGCTGTGACTGTAAAACAAGCTCCTATAACACGCCAAGGCAGGCCGGTGTCCCGTGCTGGGAGGGTGAGGGCATGCCTGGCGGTGGGAGGCGCCCTCTGCCTGCGTGCGCAGCTTGGTGAGCAGGTCGCGCTCGCGGCCGAGCTCCTCGCCGCGCCGCCGCTCCGCGTCGACGCGCAGCCGCAGCGCCTCCGCCTCACGCTCCATCGCCGCCACGTCCGCCCTGGCGGCGGCAGAGAGCGTATCTGAGCTCAAAGTGGACGCTTCCTGCATGCCCTTGTAAGGAGCACTCTGGTGGCTGCACAAACAGCGCTGTGACATGCGCCTCTCCTGGGTCTCATCTGGGCTACAGGTTGACCGCCTGGACGATGTTTGTATGTAGTCTGAACCAGGGCACAGCCGCGTATGTGCCATTGTTCGTGTGCGAGCAGGAGCGGCACCGCAGCTCGTCTCGCACGCGCTCCACGTCCGCCTTCTGCTTCTCCACCGTCTTGAGCTTGGCCAGCGCCAGGTCCCGCACCTTGGCCGCCTGCGCGCGGCCCCGTCCTGCTAGGCAAGCACTGCCTTGGCAGCAAGCATGCGGTATCATGTGTGCATGCAAACTGGAAAGGCCTTTTGCATGTTTGATGGAGTCGCTGCCTCATGCATGAAAGCCACATGTGTACTCGACAGTGTGCGCACCCCTGTCCCACCTCACGAGCATCATCTCAGACACAATAGATAAAATTCACAATAACAACGAACGATGAGGCCGCGCCTTGGCCGCCTCGGAGCGCACGCGGCTCATTGCGTCCTCGCCCAGCCGCAGCGCCACCGCCTTCTGGCTGTTCTCCGCCAGCAGCTGCGTGTTTGTGTGCACCTGCCGCATGCCACACTGCTCACGGCGCTGCTTGCTAGGACAGGACCATACAGGCTGCCACAAGTGCACTGCTACAAGTGCACTGCCAGCAACAACATGAGCACTTGAGAGTCCTGCGCAGCCACATCATAGCAGCGCATGAGCAGGGTCAGGCATAGCAGAGTCAGAAGCCCATGCGAGTTGCAGGAGGGGCAGACCTGCTCGGCCAGCTCGCGCTGCAGCTTGGCGCCGCGCTCGCCTGCTGCATTGGCCTCTTTGGCTGCGTGCTCGGAGGCCGCCTGGTGCACAAGCGAGGTGCGTCAGCATTCGGTGAGACAGGAACGCCACTGACACAAAAAGCTTAACGTCAGCCAGGCTCTTGCGCCAATGGCCTGTACGTATGAGGCGCTTTGAACTAACATTCATGTCAGCAGCATGTTGAATAACAATAACACATGCAGTCTGGCCCCGTATGTGCTACACCTGAGGAAGCACTTCACAGCACTGATGTGGACAAGGTGCAGGGGCGGGCCTTGGCCTCGCGCAGCGCCTGCTCCAGGCGCACGACGTCCTCCTCGGCGGCCGCGGCCACGGCCTGGCGCGCTCGCGCCTCGGCACCGCGCGCCTCCACCGCCGCGCGCGCCTCGCGCAGCTCGCGCTCCGCGCGCTCCTTGCGCCGCTGCTCCCTGCGGCATGTTCAGTAGTGACAGCTCTTCACGAGGCAGGTCTGGTCGTTGAGAAATCATGGTGTGATGATGTAGAGAAGATCCTGCATGCCCTTGCAAATTCCGTGAGCCGAAAGTATGAGCGGTGTGCATGCGCCGCACTCTGCCACTACGTACACCGTGCGAGCACCCTCCAGTGCTTCGGCTACGCACCACACCGAGCACACCTTGTGTGTTGTGTGTGTTTGTGTGTTCTATGCAAATGCGCACTGCCAGGCGATGTGGCGCGCCTGTCGGTGTCCGCGGCGCGCGCGGCGGCCTGGTCATGCAGGGCCGCCACCTGCGCCTCCGCATCGGCGCGCACGGCCTCCGCCTCGCGCAGCCGCGCGCTCAGCGCGGCCGTCTCCGCGCGCACCGCTGTGATCGCTGTCACCTGCAGGTAAGGGACAGGGGCGCTTGACTCGCCGTAGCCCTAGGACCAGGCCTGCCGCGCGCAGGCGCGCTGGCCGAAGTGGCAGCTGCGCTTGCAGATGCCGCATTCCCTACAGAGCTTGCGCTCTGTCCGCCCTCAGGGTCCTGGCAGGGCCCACTTGTGCCTACGTGTCACAGTCGAGCTGAAGGTGACGGTGCTGCTGCCGTCCCTCGGGGCACACGCTGCTTGCATACGTATCAGCTTGTGTAATGACAGCCACACACAGGGACCATTTCACGCATGCAACTTGCGCTCGGCCAGAATAGCACTGGCACTTCAGCTTCGTGCTGAGGATGGACGCGTGTCCGTCCTGTGCATGAGGCAGCCAGAATAGCGCTGGCACTTCAGCTTCGTGCTGAGGATGGACGCGTGTCCGTCCTGTGCATGAGGCAGCCGCGCGCAGGGCCGCGCGCGCCTGTGCGTCGCGCTCGGCCAGCAGGGCGTCGCCCTGGCGCAGCAGCTCGTCGCGCGCGGTCTCCTCGCCTGCGCTTAGGCCCGTGCCGGCCTCCACCAGGCGGCTGAGGTCGGCGACTTCCGCGCGCAGCGCGGCGGCCTCGCCGCGCGCCGCCGCCTCCTGCGCGCCGCATGCGCATGCGAGCTGACCGGCATGACCCAGAAGCTGCATGCGAGGGGCAGCATCTGTGGCTGGAGACCAGAGGTTTGAGCAGCCTCGATGACCTCCATGCCCACGCGCACGCCTCAATTTGGCGGTTTCTGGTAGGAATGAGGTCGTCAGACTCTGCTACAGCGGCCAACCTCATGCCTGGCACCGCCGCCCCGCCTCCAGCGCCGTGCGCGCAAATGAGCTAGTGGCATGAGATGCTGAGCACTGATGCGCGGTAGCGCTCAGACCATGCAGTCAGTCCAACTCATGCGCCTGCTGCAGCATGACCTTTAGTAGGCAGAGCCCATGCAGCCGAAATGTTGTCCATGCACACTGCACAGTTGTCAGTGTCGGAAGGGCAGTGCCTTGTCAGCGCTGGCGTCGACCAGGCGCCAGGCCTTCTCAATCTCCGCCTTGAGCGCGGCGATGGCGGCCGCGTCGTCCTCGCCCAGCCGCAGTGCGGCGGCCACCTTGGCCGCGCTGCCCACCAGCTCCGCGCCCAGCTCCCGGCAGCGCTTGGTGAGCCGCCGCTCCGTGTCTGCCGCGCAGCGGCACTGTATGTAGCGCCATACGCGGCCCGTTGCTGTCGTGCTCGAGCTGCTGTGCGTCCCCCTCTCCACAGCAGGCGGGCCCGGGCTGAACACTGGCAAGCATGCATCTATGTGGAGCGTGAGCCATGTGACTGCCGCTACATACATCTGGTATACAGCAGCAAAGCGTCTCAGACACGTATGCCGAGCTGCGTTATGTGGCTTCCACCTAGAGGGCCTAGCTGTGGCGCAGCTGCACCGGGCGCTCCAACACGCTGCCCTGCGTGCCGCTGGCAGCCTGGTCAAGCTGGGCACCAGGCGCGCTCGCACCGTGCGCGCCGCGCACCGCTTGGAACAGCTTGGCGTACTCCGACCTGAAGCGCTCCAGGCTGCCGTCGTCCGGGAGCGCGCGCAGCACCTGAGCGCGCGCAGACCAGCGCCTGCTCTGACACGCCCGTCCCCGGCAGCGTGGGGCCCTGCCAGGGCTATGCGCGCTTCTTGCGCCCTCCTCACAGTATGCACAGAACTCTGGCCAGTCGCACAGACCACGACTTGCTTTTTACTGCGTGACCTCTCTGCCTCTGCAAAGCAATAAACTGCAGCGCTACTGTGACGTGAAAAATTTGTGAGTCTGACCATGCAAAGACGTCTGGTGTGCTGTTCCAGTGGTGATGTCTCTCTGCCCAGGTTGCGCGCCTCGCGAAAATCGCGCTCCATCGCGTCATAGTCCTGTGGCTCCATGCTGAGCACCTCACCCGCTGGCAGCTTTGCCTCCATAAACTCCGCTTTCTCCGCCATGGTCCTCCTCACGGCGGCAGCGACGCTGACCTGCTCACCTCCAACTCATCTCCAGTATCGAAACCGCTGCACACCCTGACCCTGGAGGTTCTGTTGGTCTCTGCCTCTTGAGGTCTAGCCAGTCCTACCTTTGTAGAACACAGGTGAGTTGACAACGTCGAAGTGAGTCATTCACCGTGTCACCCTTGCATTACCATGCTTAGACCTTCCAACAGCCCTCTCACCCCTCCATGTACACTGTCTGGCCATGCTCCATTCAGGGACAGTATAGCAACGAACGCACGTCTCAGATGTGACAGCGCTCTGTAGTGTTGCTAACAACTTTGATTTGTGGTCAGTGTCCAACTCCCAAGTGTGCTCTTATAAGAACAATTTGGTGTAAGGTGCAGTCACAACTCAAGTAGGACCGGCATCTAGGCACAGCTACGCGGCTGCTAGCAGATGTGAGGAAACAACCCAAGGCCGTTCAGATGCCCACTGCTGTTTCAATGCACCTGGTCACTAAACCTGGCACGTACACACTCCTATGCATTCGGATGCTTGCATTTGAGGCACCTGAAGCTGCTCAGCCTGAGCAGCTCGCAAAGTGGCCAGCGCTAGGGCAGCATCTGACAGTGCTGAAAAACCCCCAAGATGTACACAGTTCAAGTAGGGCACCATCGCCGTCTGCGGCAGCAGCAACCCAGTCAGGCATGATGAGAGGAGCATGCCTTATGCCGCGAAGGTGCCCGCTCAGCAGCACGCAGTCGAGAGGAATCACAGCCTGCTCAGGCGCCAGCAGGCTGGCCAGGCCCGCTGTGAGCAGCACGTGTTTATGACTCCAGGCACAGGCAGTTTGAAGGAACACACACGCCCCGCAAGTTCTGGCAGCCTCGTTCAAAAAAGCAGCGGCTGCTCGGGCGCGCAACCTGCTGCCACAGGACCAGTGGAGGCGGCATGTGGTCAGGGGCCGGCGGCCCGCTCGGGCGCCAGCAGGCCGACCAGGCACGCCGAGAGCAGCATGTCCGCGTTCACCCACGCGTGGTACTTGTCGAACAGCGCGCCCGCGTCCCGCCCCGCGCCCTTCAGCAGCCACGCCGCGCCGCCCGGGTGGAAGCGCTGGTAGGGCGTCACGTTGTACACCTGTGCGCCGCGGGTGCCTCACGCAAGTGCTGGCCAGGTCTGCCAGGCATGGCCGCGCACGGCCGCGGCACGCCGCCCGGGTGGGAGCGCTGGTATGGGGTTGCACGCAAGCCTGCCAGTGTCGGGTGTGTAACCGCTGGGCGCGCGTGCTCTCTGGCCGCGCCGCGCCCTGCTGCGCTGACAGCCTGTGGCAGATGGACAGCAGGCCGGCCTACTGACAAGGCTGGCTCATGTCACAACAAGCCGCCTGCCCCTCGTGTCAGGAGCACTGTGTTGCCGCACACCGCCGCTCGCATGACTCGCAGCTGTAGTACACAGAGCTTGATAGCTCGCCAGGCCCGGTCATAGGGTCAGGGCCCCGTCGCGCCGCGCCGCACCTTGCCGCGCAGCGCAAGCCACGCGTCCTCCGGCGTGTTGTGCCGCGCGACCTCCGCCAGCGTGATGTCCCGCCGCAGCGCCCGGCCCCCCAGGCCTGCCCGCCCGCACAGCAGCCTGAGCAGCGCCGCGCCGCTAAGCACGCTCCAGGCTGTGCTGCGTTTGCTCCCAGAAGCAAAACCGAGTCACAAGGTGAGGTCCCAGGTCGGCAGGACGAACAGGGCAGACAGACCGGGTCGCTGTCTTCACGGCGAGTACCTGCCAGGTCCGGGTGTGTACGCGTCAGCCGCAGCCAGTCCATCTGGCTGTATCCCTTCTCCAGTGGGACCTTGCCCGGCCGCGCCGGCTGCTTTGTGCGCGCCTGCGGCAGCCCGCGAGTCACGCACGCGTCGTGCAGCGCGTGGCCCGCCGTGCATGCAAGACGGGCAGGGCAGGGGCGGCCTGACACAAAGACAAACCTGCGGCAGCGGGGCAGCGTTGACGGTCGCTCGCGCCAACAGGGGGTTCTGCACGCGGGCGACCGGGCGCTCGTTACAGCTGCAGCGCGCACGCTCCTTGGGTCGTCGACACGCTTTGAGCACGGCAGGACTGCAAGCTGTGAGCATCTCAGCAACAGGAGTGCGCCTGGCATACGAGGACGCCTGCCTGCTGCGCTGGCACCGCAAAAGTGAAGTCTCCGCCCCCTCCGTTGCTATCCCTGCTGCCCTCCCGGGCGCCTCGTGGGGCAGGCGGTGGCATGCTGCTGCTGCTCTGTGCCCTGACCTGAGCATCCCTGGCTTGAGCGTTAGTACCGTTGCTGGTGCTGGTTGGTGCGGGCGCACTGTTCCTGCCGTACTCACTGCTGCTAACCGCACCGCCGCCCCTATCCTCGGCCGACGCTGTAAGTTCTACCATAGCGCCCCGGGCAACCGACTGCAGTCGATGGTTTACTGGTGGCCCGCTATGGACTTGCTCTGTCACAGATTAAAACAGGGTGGGCTCTGTCACAGATAAAACAGGGTGAGCCTCATGGAGATGCGTGAATGCCTTCCATTAAGGCAAGGTCTACTGCACCGAATACATACATAAACTGCGTGGGCTCTATGCCAAACTCGTCTCATAGTAAGCCGAGCTCCTGACTCTCACTCTCCTATTTCTTGGACACTCCACGCCTCCTGTGTGTTCACACCTTTGCATGCGTTCAACTGAAATACGCTCGCCTGTGTGCCCTATGGCACGCCCACCTTGCCGGCCGAAGGCTGCTGCCCCGGCAGACGAACAGCTCAGGCAGTAGCACAATTCAAAAGCTCCTGGCAATCCAGTAATGCGCCTGCGTGAAATGCATATGTACATACAGTTTGTAACTAGTACATGCCCACAAGCCCGCTGAAACCAGCGGCACTGCCCTGACGCGAGGAGGCCACACAACAGATACTCACGCAGGTATCACATTTCCCTGAATAATCACTTGTACTGATGTATAGGACCTCTAGTACATCACCTGTAGGAGCGCTAAGTAGACTGCCAACGATGCTCACCTGGTCCATGCCTGGACACAAGCTGCCCCGGAAGGGAATCGAAGGGCGACCACATATGCATGACATGCTGCGACGCGCTGCGTAGGGGCAGACGCGGGCGCGCCACCCTGCACCGCCCCTGCGGCGAGCGTCACTGCCTGCCTGCCTCGCTCACGCCGCCCACGCCATCCCTGTTGCCGCCGCCCACTGCCTGCGAGACGGCGTCGACGGCCTCCGCCACGGGCCCCGGCGGCTTGGCGGCATCCTGCGCGTCCTGCCCCAGCGCGGTCGTCCCGTTGGCTGGAGCCACGCCTGTCGCACGCACGCACATGCCTGATCAGGCGCAACCCTTAATGTCGAGGGGACGGCTGCCATGCCGCGCGGGTGCTCCACACCCTGTCATGCAACACTGTCGAGGCGTGGTCAACCCATAACACTGTAAGGCTAGGGCAATTGGGGTTGCAGCAGCCCCCTATGGCCCCAGCCCCAACTCCGCTCACGCACCTCCAGCCCTGTGCTCAGCGCCTGGCACGCCGTTGGCCGCCGCGCCTCCGGGCGCGCCGGCCGCGCCCGCCTGGCCGGGCCTGGTCAGGTTGACGCGTATGGCGTCCACCTCTGCGTCGCCCAGGCCGACGGCGCGCGCGTAGCCCAGCGCGCCGCCGTACGAGGCGCCTAGATAGGCGAGCGTCTCCTCCAGCGTCCCGGGCGCCGAGGCGAGCAGGCCGTCGGACACCATCGAGTCTGCGCGCAGGCGCGGGCTTGCAGCAGATGCGGTGGTCGCGGGCGCAGCGGTGTGCGCCCCGCTGCCGTGCCGGCGCCCGGTCCCAGCAACGCCACTGCCCGGAGATTCGCGGAATATCCCTGGGGCGAAGGCACGCACAGCCTCCTGCACCCAAAGTTCCCGTCAGGCTGCACAGCGGCCAACGCCAGAGCGGTCGCAGCAGCGCCTGCCGGCGCGGCCCGGCAGGCGCGCGGTTCAGCCCCGGCGACGCTGCCGGGGGCGCGGGGGGGGGCGCACCGCCCAGCTCCGACAGGCGGCCCGCGGACCGGCCGGCCTTCAGGCGCGCCTCGGACAGCGCATAGTCGCGCACGATCGCCGGCTCCTCCACGCCGCACAGGCCGAGCAGCAGCATGGCGATGAGCCCGGTGCGGTCCTTGCCGTGCACGCAGTGCACCAGGATAGGGAAGTTGGCGGCCTCCGCGAACAGCCGCAGCGAGGCCGCGATTGGCGCGTGCGCCTGCGCGCCCGGCCGCGCCTCGCCGCACACGCCTCAAGTTTGCGCGTCAATTCTGGCGTCCGCTGCCGCCGCGCGTCTGGTCAGAGGCGGCGGCGCGCGAACCTGCCTCGCGGCCTGCTGCCCCGCTCGCAGCAGGGCGGCCGCTGCCGCTGCCGCAAGCGCCGCCCCGAGCGGCCCGGGGCGAGCCGCGGGGCAGGCCGGCGCACTGCAGGCTGGACCCGCATCTCGGCAATCTCACTCGAGGCGCGTGCGGCGGAATGGTCAGGATAAGGGTAGGGTGCGGCGGCGTGGACGCGCACGTGGTCCAGCAGCAGGCGGTAGAGCGCGGTGAGGCCCAGGCGCTCGGTGAGCGCAGGCGCGATCACGGCCTGCGGGTCGCCACCGGTGAGCACCGCCAGCAGCGTGCGCGCCTGCACGCTGTACGGCAGCGCCGCGAACACCGAGCGCTTGACGCCCCAGGTCATGATGTCCGCTGCGCGCGGCACCCCGGCCGCGGCTTACTCGCTTGCCGGCTGACCGGCGCCGCTTCGCCGCTGTCGGGCCGCCGCCTGGGTGCTCACGTGCGCGTGCATGGCAGCAGCGACCGTGCTGCACTTTCTGAACCCACCCACAGGGCGCCTTTTAGACCTGCTGAGGACTGGAGCGAGGAGACAGCAGGCCGAGCAACGTGCTGACAAAGGCGTGAAGCTGTTTGTATGCACTGAAACTCAGGACGCACTAGCTCACGTCATCGGAGCAGGCGCAGAGAGGCGCGCCGTGGTGCACAGTGACCGGCACATGGTGGCGGCGTTTGAACTCGCGCGCGCACGCGCTGCAGCCCGGCGACGAGGCCGCGGGCGCCGCTTTCTGCCCGGGCACGCAGCCTGGCTCAGTGGCCTGCTGTGCCACACGCAGCACACGACACAGCACACGACACAGCAAGACAGCCCGCCAGGCTCAAGCTGCAGGTTGTCTGCGGCCTCAGGAGGAGCCGGAGCAGCGCGCACTCTGGCTGAGGTGCAAGCAGGCGGGCAAGAGCAGCTCTTGCGAGCACCAGGTGACCTCCAACCTCTGTTTGACGGAGGGCCGGTGCATGGGGAGGTCGTCCGGGCCATGCTTGCGCGGAGCGCCAGGCCGCCGCACCAGCAGCAGGTCCATGGAGAAAATGCTGTCCGAGTGGCCGCGCTGGCGCTCAGCCTCTGCTGAGGCCTCCGCCTGGCACTCCTTCCCCAGCAGGCGCAGATCCAGGACTGTCTGCCGCGCCGCGCGCACGCGGCCGCGTAGGTCGCGCATCGGCGAGAGCACGCGGACGCCCATGCCTCGTTGCAGCGGTGGGCACCAGGCACGACGCTTAAACGCTCAACGCGCAAGCTGAATATCACTGTAACAAGTTTGAAGACTCGTGGTCGCTGCGACGCTGGACAGGAGCCGGGCTCGTGCACACGCAGCGCACCCGTATGTGCGTGCGCTGCAGCTCCGCAGAGCTGCCCAGACCGCAGCTCGTGGTCAGCGCTTGTTACGCTCCACGTTGCATTCATGACAGTCCGGCAGACACAGGCCAGGGCAGACCTGAAGATCTGCGAGCAGCGATAGACTGCGCCCTTCCTCAGCAGGTTTGCGGCGCTGCCCAGGTCGCGAAAGTTGACGCCGCTCTGCATGCCGCCGCAACACTCCTCCCGCTCCGTTCTGCTCGAGGCTCAAGATGGTGCAATCACTGCCAGGCTGATGCTTTGTAGCAAAGTGGCAGTTTGCACTCCGTAACCCCTGGAGCTAGGGTGTTGGGGCTGCTTGCCATCTGCTCGCCATCGTCTCATGCCCGTTGATCAGCGCGACGGCCAGGCCCGATGCTCGGCATTCGGCAGAGATGAGCCTGGTCTGATACATTGCCGTTTGCTGGTCGGCAGCCGGCGTTGCACTCTCTGCAGGCCTAACTGCCGGGCGCAGCGCCCTCGCGCTATGTGCTTCCACAGAAATGCCGGCGTCATCGCTGCGAAGGCCGCCCCGACAACGCCGGGGACTTCATTCACCGTCTGGGTGCGTTGCCCACTCGCCAGCTTTCCATCACAGCAGTGTCGTGTGACTGTGTAGAGCCAACTTGGTGCGCAACGAAGGGGTGGGCAATCTGACTAAGCTGGCACCTTACTGTGCTGTGCGGTGCGTGCTGGGCGGCCTGGGCGGTCTGGGCACGATGCTTGGCGCTGCGCGCAGCACATGTTGCCTATGTCACTCTCAGTAAGCTAGCACGTGCCATCAACAGCCGCTGGCGCAGCCTGAGTAGCTGCCAGTGGCCAGCGGTAGCGTGACCGCATGGCGGGACTAGCAGCGCCCGGGCTGCCGGGCGCCTCCTTGTCATGCAGCTGCCCGCCGCGGTTGCCTTGCAGGCATGATGTGCAGAAACACGCTGTGAACCTGGCGTTGCCAAGCGCCCGACGCGTGACCAACGCATGCGTGACCGCAGGTGGACACCTGTAGGGCGGACTCTGTTACGCGGCTGGCGCTCCTGCCCCTCTGTGGTACGCCCTGCGCCGGCCCCTGTGTGTCCTGGATCATGTTGTCGGCGTCATGTGCGATCTGCACGGTAGACCACTTGCGCCGCCTGCCACCAGAGTGCACCGTGGGTGCATGCCAGAATGTGAGGTACGAGGAAGGGCAGACGGCCACTGCTTTTGTCCTCTGTTGCTGGATCACTATGCGGCCATACGTTCCGACGGTGCCGCATGACGCCCTGCTGCCTGTGGCGCAGCAGCGGAACACACAGCCGCCCGGCACAGCCCCGCGCCCTGACTGCCGGCAGCCTGCAGGCTCCGCGCTGCCGGCCTCGCTCCCAGACGGCCGCTGGCTGTCCGGCCCAGCCCCGTCTGCGCGCCCCATTGTGCTGAGCGGGCTGGTGGGCGGCAGGCGCGGCGGCGCGGCGGCCGCCCTCGCCGCTGGACCTGCTGCCCGAGGAGCTGCTGCACGAGATCTTCCGGCAAGCCGGCCTGCACCTGAGCGCAGGCGCGCCGGCCCCCCGCTAGCGTTAGGGTTATCCCTATAGCTTCATCCGGCCGGCCCCCGCCGCGCGCCAGGCCCGTGGCGCCCGCGGGCGCTCTCCAGGCATGCCCTGCTGTGCCTGCTGTCTCTGCTGTGTCTGCAGACAGCAGGGCATGCTCGCGCGGGCGCGGGCGAGTGCGAGCACGGCAGCGGGCGAGCGCGAGGACGGCAGCCTGCATGGACGCCGCATTTGGCCTCCCTGCTGTGTCTGCCGTTGCTGCTGCGAATGCGTCTGTGTCCCGGAATGAGCATCCTCTGGTGCCAGCCCCAGACATGCCGGCAGGCAAGCGTGGGCGCTGTGCTGCACGCGGTTGAGCCTTGGAGGTTGGCGCGGCAGCGCGACGGGCAGCCGCGCTGCGCGCAGGCACGCGCGAGCGGTGTCGCCTCAGCACTGTGTGCCGCAGCTGGCGGACAAAGCTGGCGGCGCCCGCATACTGGCAGGTCCGCCCCCGCTCGCTGACCCCCGACGCGCGCGCGGCTGCCGCAGAGCACGCCCTGCCTGCCGCAGGGCACGCCCTGCCTGGCGCATGGCGCTGTGCAGCGCTGGGCGTGCCCGCGCACCATGGCCTGCCGGGCTGCAGACGTGGCTGTGTAGAGCTGCCCGCGCGCACACGGCTTTTGCCTGTAGGAGCTTGCCGCCTGACTGTCAGTCGGCCACGTGCGCACGGAGGGCGGGCCCGCCGCTGCCCTACACGAGCCGGGAAGGCCGGCGCCCAAGCCCGTGCAGGCCCTATCTACCCTATACCCTACCCTTCACGCGCGCAGGAGATCGGGCTGAACACGGCCGAGTTCTGCAGCGGCGGCGCGTTCGCGGACGCGCTGCTGGCGCTTGCGCCGCGCGCGGGGCCCGGCCTGCGCGCGATCCGGCTCATCGCGGCCGCGCCGGGGCGTGCCAAGCAGTCGGTTCTGTACGGCGGCGCCGAGCGGCTCTGCATGTACCGCGGCGCCCAGGCATGTGCCCATCCCTGAGCGGGTGTGCAGCACGCCTGGTACCAGGACTGTCCTACCGCCACGGGCGATTGTCTGGGTAAACACAGCTGCCAGCTCGTGGTAAACAGAGCATCGGCGCCCGGGCGTGCAGCTGGGCTTCAGCGCGGCGGCGCGAGAGCTAGAGGCGTGGCTGGTCGGCTGCCACGCGCGGCTGCAGGCGCAGGCGGCGCGCGCGCCGTCGCGCGCGGACCCGGCCTGGCGCCGGGAGTACGACTGCATCGAGGAGGCGCGCCGCGCGCCGATGTGTCGTTCTCGGGCGCACGCCTCCGTGCCTGCCGGAGCACACCTCCCTGTGCCCTCGCAGTGTGTGTGGGGCGCCAGGCTGCAGCTGATGTGTGGCGTGAGGCCCTGTGCGGGTGCTGTGACGCACTGAAGCTAATCCTGGCCAGCGAGCGCGCCTGCCTGGACATGCAACGCTCAGAGCCCGTCGGCGCTGAGCTTCGAGCAGGTATGGATTTAGGGTGCAGGTATAGGGTGTTGATTGGCGCAGCGGGGCGGCAGGTGATGTGCGGCAAGCGCTTCCGGCAGGCCGCCGCCCGCGCGCGCCCCGAGTGGGCCGCGCTCGCGGCCGGCCTGGCGCGCGCGGCCGGCGCCGCCGCCAGCGGCTGCCTGCTGGTGCTGGGCGTCGCGCTCTGGACGCGCCTGCTCGGCGTCTTCATCTGGCCGGCCGTGCTCGCCATGGCCACGCTTGCCTGCAGCGCCTGACCAGGCTCGCGCCGCCGCCCGTCTTGCCGGGGAAAGGGGGAGGGGCGGGGGGGGGGGGGGGGGGGGGGGGCGGGCTGCGAGGAGCTGGCTGTAGACGCGGCGGCGTGGTGTGCAGCAGCGTGGTGTGCAGCAGCGCTAGGGGCCGTGCCCTCGGGCTGGGCAGCCGTCGGGGGGAGATGCGAGGTTGCAACAGCACGGACAGAATGCATTGTTACCGCACTTGAGACCCAAGCATTTGGTGTGAGAAGCGCAGGGGCGCGCCTGCGGCGCGCTCCTGTGTGCTGTTGGGGTCTGGTCGACAGCTTTTGTCAGGGTGACCACTGACGGTCTGGCATGGCCCCTTACATGGAGGTTTCTACCAGGCCAAGGGGTCCCCACACCTGGGCAGTTCTGTCGCGCCGGTTGGGTCGACGGCGCGCCTCAGGTTGCTTGTACCGTGCGCGGTTCGCGCCGCGCCTACGCGCGTGGCGGGGCAGGCGGCGCCCTACATATCAGTGTCCTTTACGCTCTGCTTGCTCTGCAGATTTGCTTAGCCAAGCGGCGCAACGTATATCACAGCACTTTGCTGATAGCTAGCACCGTAGGCACCGCAGGCGGCCAGACACCTGGGGTTGCGGCCGCGCGTCCGCAGTGCAGAGGGTGGCTAGCACGCTTTTGGAATAACACTGCGGGGCCTGTGCGGCACCCTCAGGCGTGAAGTATGTGACAGCGGGCTGAGGTCAAGACGGTCCGGTGGCACGCAGTCAGCAAAGTGCACAGCTTGCGCGCTCCGGGCTCCTTTGTAGGTGGGTCAGCAACCCATGAGAGGTGGCTTGCTCAGCAAGTGCTCAGCAAGTTGCTTAGGCAACCCATTTCATTGCCTGTACAGGATAGCATCAGGACAGCACCTACACTGTAGGTACATGTGACATGTAGCGGCACATGCGCGGGCCCTTGCCCAGCAGCGCTGCCTGTTGGCTCATGGGTGGCCAAGCAACAGTGAAAGCGCGCGGACAATGTACGCGTGATGCTGAGCCTGAACCTGCGCATGCTGGCACTTGGCTGCGTGCGCAGAGTGAGCAGGAGGGCCAGGAGGAGGCTGAGTGACCTTTTGGCATGCAAGATATTGTGGATAAAGTGCGCACTGTGATGTTTTGGTCGTTGAGGCTGCCTCATGCATCACGTCAGCTGCCCCGCCAGAGAGGGCGCCAGGTACTCACACTTTGGTGCTTGATTGGTCCGCTGGTGTGCTGGCTTGAATGCGTTTGTTGAAACAAACGTGCGTAGTGCTGATCGTCTTGCACTGTGCTGTCACGCTGCACACCGACGACGTACAAGGCCGCTCCGGCATAGCCCAAATTGTGTGCGTGCTGTTACCTGATCCGTGCAAGTGTAAGCGTTGATAAGCTGCCAGTCCCTCAAAGTGCATGCGCACGTGTATGCACATATTGCTCACTTTGGTCGACTGCTGACACTGGCTCGACACGCTCAGCGGTTGCCGCTAGCGGTGGCAGCAGTGGCCTCCGTCATTTTAGCCTGCATTAGAGTTTCTACTGCAGTGAGTGCTCACGTTCGCCTTTGGTGTTTTCCTTTGTTTTCCAAAGGAAAACACTACTGCTCACTCAAACAATCACACATGTGAGGTCCCTGCAAAACGTCCGCGGAAAAGATTCAGAAGGAGACTTTTCACCAGGTCTACTGGCCTATAGGCGTATAGTAGCTACTCACATGTGCACATGCAGCGGCAGCCTGTTGATGCATGTCACCGAATTTTTTTTTTTCTCTTTTCCACTGCTTGACTCCATCGCCAAGTTAGGCACTGCACCTGACTTGCCCTTGGGCCAAGTCCGTAGCTGCGAGCATCTCAACTGCTGGCACCAGACATTATCAGCAGCCACTCTTGTGGGCACTGCCGTCATGTGGGCAGCTGTGCTGCTCACCCTGCTGGCCGCTGCGCCACTCCTGCTCTGCTGGCAATGCCTGCACTGGCTTGGGCCGGAGAGCGTGAGGGGCATGGCAAGGCTATGGCTCGACGGTGCGTCTGCTATTACACGCATCTACTGACACAGCCAGCAGACCTGCAGCACATATAGCTACACGTGCATTTGCACACGCATATTAAGCAGCTTCTCAGGCCTCCTTGTACGCCAAGCCTTATGTATTGCGAGCACAGCCACTGACTTCCGGGCTCCCCGCAGGCGCCATGCAAGTTGGCAGCGTCTCAGCTTCCCTGCGGCCACCAAGCCTGACGCTGAGCAAAGTCAGCATCACCTCGCCGGAGCACCTGGGGCACCACACATGCTTCCGCGCCGAGCGCATCGTGCTGCGCCCCTCGCTGCGCGAGCTGTGGCACGGTGCGCACGCACGCATTGGCGCTTGGCTTATTTTCTCTGTGTGCGTGCATGTCCTGATATGCCAGGCCCTGGACTTTGGCGGACGCCTTGGCGGGCTGCTGCTGAGCTGATGGTGCAGGCAGGAGCAATGCGTGGGCTTGTAAGTGCGCGGCGAGCGCGCCGGTGCGCTCGCAGGCGGCCCGGCCGTGGTGGTGCAGGTGCATGGCTTCTGGCTCAACGGGCTCATGGACATCGTCGGCCAGTTCCACCTCATCAACCTCATGCAGGCGCGCAGGCCCGCCGCCAGCCTTTGCTGGCGCTGCACCCCATTCAGGCACCAAGCAGTGTCCGGTTGCAAATACCAGCACTGTGACGAGTTCTCATGACACTAAGCATCCTGGGCAAGCTGCGCGCAGCACGCGGGCTTGGTGCGCGAGGTGATGGCCCCCAGCAAGCCGCCCAGCATCTCCGCCTCCGTGACAGGTACGCGCCGTTCACGTATGCCGCCGGTGTGCGCATGCTGAGGGACCGGCAGTGCAGCCGGCGAGTGCTCAGCCAGCAACCGGCGGACGCTCTGCATGATGGCGCCAGCACATGCCCTGACCTGTGAGCCAGCACAGGCCGTCTGTGTCAGCGCAAGGACCACGGCGCAGCGCAAGGACCACGTGCAGCACAGTGCCAGCGCATCGCTATTGATTGGGCAGGGGCGCACCGCGATAGCTGCGGCGCGGCGGCCGCGCCGAGCGCGCCCCTGAACGAGCATGCGCGGCGCGCAGACGAGGTGGGCAAGGCGGCGAGGCGGCGCGGGAGGCGGGCCATCACGCCAAGCGAAGGCGAGGTCGCGGCCGCGGCGTCCGGCGCGCCCTCCGCCGACGCGGACGCGGGCGCTGGGCCGCCCCTGCTGGGGCGCAGCAGCAAGGTGCGGCTTGGCAGGCGCACCGCAGCCGCAGGCCGGGCAGGGCGCGCCGCGCGGGAGCACCGTTGTGCATGAGCATCGGGGGAGGACGGGTTGCGCGTGTGCGCAGGTCAGCGCGGCGCTGCGGCAGGCCAGGGGCGACGAGGCGGCGCAGGACCTGCACGGCGGCGGCGGGTCGGCCGCGCCCGCGGCCGCCGCCTCCGCCGCCTTGGACTCTGCGCGGGCCAGCGTGACGGGCGGCCCAGACGCAGCCGGGGCCCCAGGCGCCCCGGCCGGCGGCGCGCCGGCGGCCGCGCACGACGCGCCGCTGGATCCGGCGGTTGTCCCCGTCTCGGTGGGGCCGTCCACGCCCCCAAGTGCCGGCTTCGCCCAAGCAACAGCCGCGGGCGCTGGCGCTGGAGGCAACGGCCAGGCCGCCGCCGCCGCGCCTGCCGTCGGACCCTCGCAGGCGCCCGCCGGGGCAGGGGCGGGCGCTTTGAAGAAGGCCGCGCGGAGCATCCTGGCGCCGTTCCTGCGCAGCAGGAAGAGCGGCGCGCCGGCGGGCCCGGAAGCGGCGCCCGCCGCGCCGCCGGCGGCCGAGGCCGCAGGCGCGCGCGGCGTCCAGGGCGCGCTCGCGCGCAGCATGCGGCGTGACGCGAGCTCTGGCCGCCGGGCAGACATGCCGACGAGCCCATTCCTGGCGCCGGAGCCCGACCAGGCGGCGCCGGCGCTGCCCAAGCTGCGCGTGGGCGCGCCCGCCCCATCCACGCCCGTCGCCCTGGATGAGCCGCGCGCGGCCGCCCGCCGCGCGACAGACGACGGCGCCTCCACGGCGCCGGCCTCGCGCGGCTCGTCCGCCACAAGCGCCCGGTCGGGCGCGTCGGCGGCCGCCGCGGCCGCCGCGGCCGGCGCGTCGCCTGCCGCGCCGAGCGGCAGACCCACCCTGCTGGTGGACCACAAGGGGCGCGTCACTGCGCCAGCGGCGGTGCAGGCGGCCGCCGCGCCGCCGCCCGAGGCGCCCAGCCCGGCGGCCGCGCCGGGCGAGCCCGGCCAGGCGGCCGGCGCGGGCGCAGCGCCAGGTGCGGCGCCGGGCGCGTCTGCGGGCGCGGCCGCGGCCGCGCTGCGGCCGGGCCTGGCCGCCAAGCCGGGCGAGCAGGCCGCGCGGGAGGGCGCGAGCAAGAGCATGGCCGAGCTGCCCGCGGCCGCGCGCGGCGTGATCGAGCAGCGCGTGAGCGGCCTGGTGCGCGTGCCGTTCGCGCGCGTGGAGCTGGTCGACGGCGTGCTGGCCGTCCTCGAGGAGGTCGGGTGCGCGCGCGGGGCGCCGCCTGGAGCGCCCGCCGGCTGAGGGGCGGAGGGGGGCTGGCATCCCAGTCACCCTCGTGCAGACGCGGCTCCCGGCAGTGGCCTGTGTTGGATTGGTGACCGCCATGCGCCCTGTGTATGTGCCAAGCTCGCGCCTCATTTCGTCGCACCGGGCCCGCTGGGCACAATGAAGAAGCTGGCCGATGGTGTGGGTCCATGTTTGCATCGTCGTGCGCGGCACCCCCTAATATGCTGCGGCGTCTGCATGACTACGTGTGGGCAGCAGAAGCGCGCGGTGCGGACAGCAGATGGCTCCTCAACGCGTATTCCCGCCCAGCGGAGCGCGGGCCTCCGCCAGGACGTGCAGTGACAGGGTGGCTCCACGGCAGGCCGGGTCTGCTGTGCATGTGAGCAGGGCACGCACGAGCGCGAGCGGGGCGCCAGGCCGCGTGCCCGCCGCGCGCAGACAGGTCTTCGGCGGCACCGTGCGCATGGACGTGCGCGCGGGCGCCGTGCAGGTGGCCAAGCTGGCGGCCGCCAACGGCATCGACGCCGGCTGGCTCGCGCGCGCGCGCTGGCCGGCCGACAGCGAGCAGACGGGTGTGCCCCAGCGCGGGACGCCGTCCCACCGCAATGCCGCCCGCCGACGGCTTTCTAGCGTGCCGGACAGTGTTGTGCATGTGCCCGCCTCGTGCGGAGCGCGTGCGCGTCTGTGGCCGTGGTCGGCAGCCTCACCTGGACCTTTCAGTGCGCGCCTGCACCCGCGTGCACATCGTCAGCGCCTTGCCAGCGCAGTGCCTCGTTTGCATGGTCGGGCTATGGGGTGAGTGATGCAGCCATAGCGGCCCGCAGCCGTCAACGCCGCTGCGCTGTTCAGCCACCGCTGCCTGGTCGTGCACCTCACTGTTGCCACACCGTGCACAATCGCGTGCAGCGTGAATGAGAAAGGCCTGCTGGGCATGTCAGCGCCTCTTTGCTTGAGAGTGAGTCCTTGCGACATTTCAGGCCCCCACTTACAGACTGGTCAGCCAAGCATAAACACCAGCCGTTGCGACCTTAGCGGTGCAGCTCATTACGGGAGCAGCGGCAACAAAGCAGGCGCAAGGGATAACCGCCCCAATGCTGGGCCGTCCCCGGCTGGGGCGTGCCCAGCGCTGTGGCGGTCATGCCTTGCGCCTGCGTCCTTGCCTTTGATCTCGTGACGAGCTGCATTGCCAAGGTCACAGCGGTTGCTGGTCATGCCTGACTGACCCGTCTGTAAGCGGAGGCTGGCGTGCCGCAAGGACTGCCTCTGCGCTCACCTCGTGCGCGCTGCGCTTGCCCGCGGCGGGGAGCATGGGCGCGGATGTGCCACGCCGCCGCGCGCGCAGGCGTGCTGCGCTTCCCCGTGGCGGCTAAGGTGGAGGCCGACAACCTGAGCGCGCGCTTCGGCGGCTGGCGCACCTCGACCGGCGTGCTGCTGCGGCAGCCGCTGGCGTCCACCATCAACTTCACGCCCGCGCTCGCCAAGTGCGCGCCCAGGGTTTTCATGGTAGGGTTTCTGACAGACCCAATAGCAAGGCGTCGACCATCGACTTCACGCCCGCGCTCGCAAAGTGCACTTTGCGAGCGCGGGCGCGCCCCGGGGGTTGTGTGGGTAGGGTTTCCAACACGTTCGACAGCAAGGCAATTGCCGCGCCTGAGACCAAAAGACACGCCTCGCGGGAAGATCAGGGGCCCGCAGCAGGGCCGAACAGAGTTTTGACCAGGGGCGTGCGTGGCGTGAACGGCGCACGTGTTTGTGGGCTCGTGGCCTGTGCTTGTCTGCTGCGGCGCATGGGCCCCGCAGCGGCCTGCATCCGTTCCCCATGTGCAGCATCGCCTGCAGCGGCCGCCGCACCTGCCTGCGCACATGCGCCCGTGCGGGGCAGCAGCATCCTCCAGCAGTCACAATGGCCGCGGGCATGACCGTGCTCGAAGGCGAAGCCGCAGGCGGCTATGGCGCGGCATGGCGCCGCGGCGCACATCCCTCAGTGCAGGGCGGCCTGCGACGGGCGGGCGGCTGCTGGAGTCGGGGGTGCGGTAGCTCGTGGCCGGCATGCCTGCCGCGCCTGATCTGGCATGTGCGCGCGCGCGCGCAGGTACGTCCTGCAGCGGCTGCACCCGCTGCTGGCGCACACGCTGTCGCTGCAGAGCGGCAGCAGCGTGCTCGCGACCGTGCAGCCGCTGGCGGGGCACCTGCCCGCGGAGGGCTACACCGTGCGTATGCAGCCGCTCAAGCTGCGCATGCAGGGCCATCCGGTCGTGCGCGGCGCGCTGCGCCTGCTGGAGTTCCGGCGCGCCCTGCTCCGGGGCCCGCGCCCGGCGCTGCCTGGCTTTTAAGTAAAGTTTGATGCAGGGGCACGATGAGCATGCCGAGCGTCTGTGTGCGCGCATGAGGCAGCCGCGCCCCAAAGCGCCGCAGGCGCGCGCTGGAGGGCCCAGGCGCCCCTGCCAGTCCTGGTGATATTGGGAGGGTTTCTGGAGACCCTGAGAACTGTGTCTGAACGCAGTCCAGGGATCTCTGATCGCCCCTGACCGCGCGGTCTTGCGCAGGGGCCGCGGCGCGCGGAGCGGCTGCATAGAGTGCTGGACGTCCGCGTGCGAGGCCGAGGTCTGGCGCACCGGGCAGCTGGTGTCCAAGCGCATGGACATCCTCGTCAGCCGCGACTTCCGCGTCTCCAAGGGTGCGCGCGCCGAGGGGCTGAGAACCACGGTGCCTGGCCTGGTCTCAGGCCCTGCTGCTGGCAGAGCACCATGCCTTGGTAGAAACTCGTACCCTGGTCTGGCGAGCAAGGCTGCGGTGGTTTGCCCGAGCCCAAATACGCCGCCTGCTCGGCTCCGGCGTCGGCCGAAGTCTGCTGCGAGGCGAGGAGGCCGCGGCGCTCGTCCGGGCCCGGAGGCGCTGAGGGGAGCGCTTGTGCGGGGGGCCGCAGCGCCGCTGCACATGGCCATGTGGGGCCACGGGCGCCTGGACGCCACGGTCGGCAGCGTGATCGACGCCACCGTGGCCGTGCCCGCGTACACGCTCGCCATGGCCGGCCTGCCCTCGCTGCCGCGCGAGTACATGCTGCAGCTGCGCGCGCGCGGGCCGGCCGAGCACCCGACCATCGACTGGCTCCAGTGCGCGCCCGGCCCGACCACCAAGTGGCTCAAGTGCACGAAAGTCGCTTAAGTGCGCGGAAGTGGCTCACATACGCGCCCGGTCCGCGCTGGGTCCCCGCGGCGAGCGTGCGCGCGGCTGACATCGCCGACAGCGGACGGCCGCCGCTGACTGCCTTGTCTGCGCATGGACGTCCGCGGCTCTATCGCGCTTGCCCTAAACGCGCTTGCAGAAATGGCTCATCCCATCATCTCCCCCCTCAGTCCTTGCCTGCTGCTGCTGGCGGTGCTGCTGGCGGTGGGTCGCCTGCGGGGTGGCGCAATGTGGACTTGGGAGTGGCCGGGCGCACAGGGGCACTAAGACGCTGGCGAGGCTGGCCGTGACGTGCAACGTGCCGACGCTGGGCATCAAACGCCTGCAGGTCGGCCCATCCGAGCACCGCATGGAGGAGATCTGCACATGTGCTTGGCAGTCTTCCCTGCTTGTGCAGCGCTAGACAGTGCTTTGAGGGAGATCAGCTACATGTATACCAGCGCTGGATGGCCCGGAGGATGCAGCAGCGCATATGAAATGAGTTGCGTTGATGTACGCACGTCAAGCAGCCGCGTCTGCGCGCGCAGCGCTTTTTGGACCGCCGCATCGAGCACCGCGTGGAGAAGGGCGGCCCTGTGCCGCCGCCCACGCTGCCGCTGCCCTGGGACGCCTGGCTGCACATGCCCAAGCGCCAGTTCGCCAGCCGCTCGCGCGGGGCGCGCGACGGCGCGCCCCTCCAGGCTCCCAGGCGGACATCCTGCGCCCGCAACCCTGCGGGCTGAGATCGCAGGGATTGTGGTAGTTTGGACATGTGGCAGCCAGGGGTATTCTGCCGGGTATGCCCTACCTCTACCAGGTGTTGTGGGTGCGCGGCTTCTCCTCGTGCGCCCGCGCATGCTGTGCTTGTCGGTCCGCGTTAAAGCATAACTGAGGCGCGCCACGCTCCGCTGCCAGGCGAGCCGTTGGACGGGCGGGAAAAGCGCTCCACCGGCGACGCGGCGGCGGCGGCGGTTGCGGCGGCGGACAAGCGCGAGGCGGCCGAGCGCGCCGCGGGCGGCGCCGCCGCGCCCGCTGGCGCGGGCCGCGAGCCGGGCGCCGTGGCGCCGCCGCCGTCGCCGCCGCCGCCGAACACGCTCGAGCTGCACATGGGCACCGGGTCCGGGTACTCCGCATACGAGCGGAACGTCCCAGCCGAGGGCGCCGCCGGCGGCCTGGACGGCGGCGCGGGCGCCGAGGCCGGCCGGCACGCCAGCGACGTGGCGGCGGAGCACGCGGCGCGCGCGGCCGCGCTGGGCGCGACCGGCTCGAGCGTGATGACGTCCGCGCTGGCGGCCGAGATCTTCCAGCGGGCGCGCGCGGCGCTCACGCTGGGCTTGTTGCTGCTGGCTAAGTGGCTAGGTTGTGTGCTAGGTCATGTGCTCTTTGCACTGGGCGCATCCGGTCCGAGTGCGAAAGTGCTGGCCCTGTTGGTGGCCAGCTTGCAGCGGGCGCGCGCCCCGTATATGTACAGGGGCGCCACCAGGAATTCAGGTTGGAGGGTGTGATTAGGCTGCTGTCCTGTCAGCTGGTATGTGTACTCGCCTCATGCAAGACTATCATGCTGCGCACTGCCACGTAGTGATTATCAGTGCCCGCAATCTGCATGCGCATCCGCACCAGACCATTGCTGTCGTGGCGTGAAAGCGGACGTATCGGGGCCGGCCGCAGGCGTCGCAGGAGCTGGGCCCGGCGCCGCCGCAGGACGACGAGGACGAGGACAGCTCGGGCAGCGACAGCGACGCCGACGACGGCGACGACTCCGACGGCGCGTCCAGCCGCTGCTCGGCGGCGAGCGCCGTCGCGGAGCCCGCGCAGGCGCCCGCGGGGCCGTTTAGGCGCCTCGGCGCTGCCATCACTGCTCGCTAGCGTGCTGCGGCGGGCTCCGTGAGGAGGTAGGCCTTGCATGGAAGCGGGGCTGGCAAGGGGTGGGGTCACCCCACTGGGGTGTCCCACCCCTCCAGGGCATGGCGGCGAGTGGGCGCTCGCATGCAGGAGCTGCGGGACGGGCCTGCACGGCGCTTGTCCATGGTTCCTGGCACGGCGCGCCTCTGCTGCCCTGCAGGTCTGCAGCTCCACATGGCTTTTTGTTACCGTGTGATTCACAGTCTGCTTGGGGTGCATGGCAGGGCACACGAAAGAGCAGGCCACCTTTTTGTTTGGCTGGTTCATTCGTTGATGCAGCTTAGTGCTATGTAGGTTGCTTAGTTAGCTGCGGACCACAACTGTCCGGAGTAAGAGTCTTAAATGAGACAGGCGTGACCATAGTGGCAGCCTCTCATTGAGGAGCCGTCAGTGCCTGCCAGTCTGCATACTAGTGATGTAGTTGATAGATGCATCGAGAATGTCGGCCCATGGACACCTTTTTGACTTGTTGCAATGAAGCCATCCACCGGCCACGTGCTATATATCTGCATGCAGCAGCACACCATCAGGCCCAGCACTTGCCCAGCACTTTCTCGTACCATGCGCATGCCGCGCTGAGCATCCACAGTGGGCCGGGTAAAAACGCACTGGCCATATACACGGGGAGCAGAGCGCCCAAAACAGCGGCGCCCAACTGCGCTCTCATCTGCGCCCGGCAGCAGGCGGCACGCCTTGCATGCAGTGCTGCCGGCAATACTAGGTAAGTCATTTGACACAGTCTGGGCACCGACACACAGAGAACAACTGAATGACAGCAGCGGGGACGCGACAGCGGCCGCACAGCACAGCAACCGACCCGGCTCACAACTCTCTCTGACTCGCTCCACCCTGAGACATCCGCACGGGCAGGACCCCGTGTCCGCGCCCTAATCAAGCCACAGCCGCACAGCGCGCAGCACACACATGCAGGCACCGCACGCTCGCGACCTAGACATGCCGCCTCCTGCACAATCAGTATGCAGCCACAGCCACCGATCCCCTAATAAACTCTCAGCACACATCCTTGGCCCCCTCTACGCACAGTCACAGCGCATACTGGCCCCCACACGAACCAATGAGATCTTCCCGCCCCAGGTATTCACACAGGCACCCTTCGGCTCTTGCAAAGCACACAACGCTTGCTTGGGGAGACTGGCCAGATCGTGAGCACAGACACCGCCCGACCGCACGGTCCGCCAGGTTGCAGCAGCGGGCGCGCAGCCTCAGGTGCACCACTGCAAGGCCAGCGCACGCCAGGCGCGCCCCTGCGCGGCCCCAGGCTCACGCCGCAACGGCCGATCTGCATGCGACGCATGACGTTCACAGCGGATGTCGAAACCGCGACCACCGGACGGCCCAGCGGCACCAGGCCGCGGCGCCGAAGCCGGCGCGCACACTCTCAGGCTTGAGTATACCCGGCCCCGGTCTCACGCGGGCACGCGGCGGATCTGCACGGAGCGCACGACGCTCGCGTCGGACGAGTCCGGGCGGATGTCGGAGACGACCACCACCAGGTCGCCCGGCTGCACCAGGTCGCGGCGCTTGAGCAGGCGGAACGTGCGGTCCACATTCTCCTCCGGGTCCGGCGCAAAGTCCAGCCGGAAGGGCATCACGCCCCAGCGCAGGTTCAGCCGCTGCCGCACGTCCTGCTGGTCTGCGCGCCCCGACAATGACGCCTTATCAATCAAGCAGGCCATGTCCCTCATCCAGTTTTGACGCCATGCCATGTACAGGCTAGGCGCAGAGATGCTGCGAGTGCCAATGTACAGGCAGGACACATCAGAACCTCGTCGGCCTCCCCAAAGCTTCGGGATGGAGAGCGGCTTGGTTGCTGCTGAGGCCATGGAGCACCTACATGCGCAGCGAGACTTGGGCTTTTGCATGAGGTGTGCATGCACCTTCTTGTGCACGCCTGATGGGTGGGACAGGCGGGTTCAGCAAGGCAAGAGTGTGTCAAAGTGGGCGTGAGATTATAAGCCGGGCAACGGGCCAGGCGGCACCAGTGAAGGCAAACACGGGGCAGTCAGGCCGGCAGCGCGACAGGAAGTTGGCCATGTAGCCGCGGCGCGTGTAGACGAAGATCGCGCGCGCGCCCAGGTTGTTCGCCATGGTGGCCGCGCTGGCGCACAGCTCCTCGCTCACGCGCCCGTCTGGGATGTTGGTCAGCTGCGGCAGCACGATCTGCCCGTGCTTCTCCTGCCTGCGCGCGGCCAAGCGAACAAACCATCGCAAGTGTTTCCCTTCTCCTCGCTTAATACCCTCATGCAATGCGCTGAAGACCTGAGAACTGGTCGTATTCCAGCCCGCGCTACGCCAGGTGAAAGATTCAAGAAACAGCTGATTTCTGGTGCAGCGCGCCATCTCGCCGCAGGGGGCAAGCTGTATTTCGCCATAAAAGCAGGGCAGCACAGTTGCAGACACAGCTGGCGCATGCGGCAAAAAGCATCGCAGATGCTGGCAAACCACACCAAAAGCTGGCTGGCGCTACGACGCAGAGAGCTGGGTAAGCTCAAACAAAGTGAAGGAGCTGCGCCAGGACGCGCGCACCGGACCCACTCCTCGATGCGCGTGGCGACCTGGCGCAGCACGATGACGGCCTTGTCCGGGTATGCGCCGACCGCGGACTCGCCCGAGAGCATTAGCGCGTCGGCGCGCTGGCGCACCACGTCCGAGATGTCCGCCACCTGCCGCGCGCGCCACAAACCCTGTGAGCGGCGAACCCTGGGCATGCGCCTGTACAGAGACAACATCTGTTATAGTTTTCAGCGCCCCAAAGCGACAGGCCGCCTGCTTCGGTGCGCATGAGCGCTGAGCGCTCAGCCAAGTCACAGACTGCGACAGGCGTAGAGCGGCGGCAGGCCCTGCGGGGCGCAGGCGCCGCGCCTCGGCGCGCGCGGGCGTGGTGACCTTGATCACGGCGTGCGGCAGGCGCAGAATGCTGCAGGCCCTGTAGGGCAAGGGCCGCGTGCCTCGGCGCGCGTGGGCGTCGGGAACTCGATCATGGACTGCAGCAGGTGCGAGGCGACGATGACCGGGCGGCCCAGCTGCCGGCAGCGCACCACCACCTCCTTCTGCACCGACGGCACGTCCTCCAGCGGGATCTGCGCGCCTGCCGCTCCGCGCCGTGCCTGTCAGGCCCTTACCCTAACTCTTACCACCACCTCCTTCTGCACTGACGGCACGTCCTCCAGCGGGATCTGCGCGCCTGCCGCCCCGCGCCGTGCGTGTCAGGCCCTGACCCTAACCCTAACCATTACCTCCATCTGCACCGACGGCACGTCCTCGAGCGGGATCTGCGCGCCTGCCGCCCCGCGCGTACGCGCACGTCAGGCCCCAACCCTACCCCTACCGCGCCTGCAGCTAGACACGCAGCAGGCGCCGTGGGCGCCCGAGCGGCTTCAAAAGCTGTCTGCAGAAGGCGCAGACCCGCCGGCGCTGCCAGCTGGACTGCTCACATCGGGTGCTGTGAGTCGCCGCCACGGAGGGCAACGGAGTCTCTCGGCAGCATCACCAGGGGATCCAGTGCAGATGCAGCAGTATGTGGTCCTCCCGTCAGAGACGACGTTGCGAAGGGCGGCAACGCCCTGTGGCGCCTGTCCAGGCGCTGCTCACACAGGCGCAACGTACAGACACAAGAATGCATGCGCTCGGGGGCGCGCGGGAGCGGCGTACCCAGATCGCCGCGCGCGACCATGACCGCGTCGGACGCCTCCACGATCTCCGCCAGGTTGGGCACCGAGTCGTGCGACTCCACCTTGGCGATGACCTCGATCACCTGCATAGGGTAGGTTTAGGTTTAGATAGGGTGTTGGTCACCTGCCGCAGGCGCGCTGCGCTCACCGGCCTGCAGGAGCTCACGCGCCGACGTGCACACAGCCGCCCGCGTCTCAGCGACTCCAGGCGCAAGGCATCCGCGCGCACGCCATTACAGGCAGGCGCCGAGCCGCGCGCGCGCCCCTGCGCCTCCCGCGCCCAGCCTGGGGCCGCGCGCCTTGTCCGCGCGCGAGTTCAGGTAGCTCTTCAGGTTCTTGATCACGTCCGCGCTCTTGACGAAGGACACCGCGATGAAGTCCACGCGCTCGCGGATCGCAAAGTCGATGTCCAGCCAGTCCTGCGGCGCAGCGATAGGGTTAGGGCACATAAATCAGTGCGTTAGGCCGTCAGGCTCATCATATTAGGGTTAGGGCGCCCGCCACAGCTGAGCGCACCCCCGACGCACCCCCAGCAGGCGCACAGGAGGCAGCCGGTGCCCGAGCCCAGGGCTGTCAGGGCTGGTCCTGCCCTCTTGACGCCCCCCGCTCGCTCCCACTCCCACTCACTGGCCTTTAATGAGACCATGCACACTGAGCATGTCTTGTCACGCCTACCGCAGCCAGCGCCCCGCGGCGGGCCGCGCGCCCGCAGCGCGCAGCCCGCGCGGGCGCCCGGGCGCGCGCGGCCGAGCGGCCGCGGCGGCCCCCGGGAGCGCGCCTTGGACGAGAGCACGGGCAGCATGGAGTTGCGCGCGCGGATGACGGCGCCGTCGCGGCGGAATGTCAGGTTGGCGCGCGACAGGATGATGCCCGGGTCCACCACGCGGCAGTGCACGTCCGGGCCCATCTTGGTGTCCACCTCCAGGCTCACCATCCCGCCGTCCACCACCACCAGGTCGCCGGGCTGCCGGGCGCTCGCAAGTCATGGTGAGGGTGTTGGTCAGGCAACCTAGCACGTCCGGGCCCATCTTCGTGTCCACCTCCAGCGACACCATCCCGCCGTCCACCACCACCAGGTCGCCGGGCTGCCGGCAGCACACGGTGGCGGCCGAGCGACCCAGCTTACCGAGAAGAAAGACTGTAAGCTGATAGTTAATTTGTAACAGGCGCCACTCAGTCGTGCACGTCCCGGCCAATTTTGGTTCTGGCTTCAGCACCACCGTACTGCGGTCCACTGCCACACAAGCGCCTCGCTCTTGCACACGCGGCCCTCGCACACGCGGCCCCCGAAGCATGCTGGTTTCTTTCTTGACCCGCGCACCTCCACGTCGTCCACAAAGGCGTCGTAGCTGACGCCGATGGCCATGGCGCCGACCGAGCTGGGGTCGCGGATGGTCAGCACATACTCCTCGCCCACCTGCGCGTGGCGGCAGGGTCAGCGGGCATGAATAAATGAAATACAGCCGTGTGTCAGCCAACTGTAGCTGCTTCCATGCGCAGCATGGGTGTCATGAAGCGAGACCCGCCTGCCCGCCTGGGGAGGGAAGGCACAACGGCGGGCTGCAGGCTGCAGGCTGCACGCCCGAGTCGTCACGACAGCGAACCGTGCGCAGCGCAGCGCGGCCAGCCTCTCAGGTGAGCCAACTGCCCGGGGAGGCAAAGGTAGGCGAGGCTTGCTGCGGGCTGCAGGCTGCACAGCATGCCAGTCAAAGCAGGCCGCGCAATAACGTGCTGCAGCGCGGCGCGCCTCGGCCTTGATGGGCTGCTCCAGTGCGCTCGTGTGCACCTCGCTGCCCTCAGTGTCGAGCATGATGGCCACAGAGAACCTGACAGGTGCATCCTTGTGAGCGCTGCACGACTGGAGACTGTTCACAGGCTCATGGTGACACACGCCAGTGCAGGCACTGCGCAACTGGAGACTGTTTGCAGGCTTCAATGGTGACCCACGCCAGTGCAGGCACTGCGCAACTGGAGACTGTTTGCAGGCTCTCAGTGGCACATGTCAGTGCAGGCACGCGTCAGGAGAGGAGCAAAACAGCGGACCAGGGAGCGTGCGCTGCCAGGCGCCTGGCGAGCGCACCCCTTGTCCTTGTTGAGCCGCCTGATGCGCTCAATGATCTCATGGTGCCACTCGCGGCTGCCGTGGCACATGTTCAGGCGCGCCACGTTCATGCCGTTCACCGCCAACGTCTCCAGCATCTCCTCGCTGCAGCTGGTGGGGCCAATTGTGCACATAATCTTCGTCCTCCTAGTGCTGCGGAAGCCTGCAGCGCAGGGCCCAGGTGTGATGCAGGACCACTCAAACATGCAATCAACCAGAGTCCAACCAACTGGGCCGCAGGGCGACACCGTTCTCGCCCAGCTCCTTGGCGAGCACGGAGTCGACCTCCAGGTCAGTCCCCGGCTCAGCGACCGCCACTCCGTTGCCCGAGCTGCGCTGCTGGGGAGGTGCTGCAACGGCCTGTGTCGTCCGGGCACGCTCCGGGCGGCAGGCCCGCCTGGCCCGCCGTGGCACGGCGCCCAGCACAAGCCGCTGCGCCGCAGAGCTCTTGGGCAGCCGCGCAGCCCCCAGCTGGCCGCGGCCAGCTGCGGCATGGCTGTTCATTGCGCGTGCAGGCCTGCTGCACAGCAGCACTGGCACTGGGCGTGTCTGGCACACTTCAGCAACTGCCCTGCCCTGCCATTGGAGCCAGGCTGCCCAGCGACCTCTCCTCCAGCCAGTGTGCCCTCCCTGCACCCTGCAGGGTCGTGCTGAGGGCCTTTGAGGATGTGTTATTTTAGTTTGTTTTAGTAGGAGTGTTTCTTGAGCTAGGAAGAGGCCGATCATTGGCTTTAGTCGGACCAGGTAAAGATGCAGCTCGGGTGCCTGGAGTGCGGGATGCGGCCAGCAGCCGTTCTGCGCACGCAGCAGCTTGCCGGGGCACGTGTATGCGGCAGTAACGCGTTGAGGCGGCAACCCCGCACGCCTGTACAGCAAGGTACGCGCACAGCCCCCTTTTATACCAAAGCTTTGCATTTTGCATCGTGCCTGGTCTTATAGTGTATTTTTGCTGCCACCCGCTTCAGCACGTCAGCGTGCACGCTCTCCCCAGCCGCCGTGCAGGCACGGCTTTCTCAGCTAGGCAGAGCTAGGTGTGCGGTGATGGTGCCCGGCATGCAGCGCAGCGCACGGGGGTGTTTGCTTTGTCAGTACAACACGCGCCCACGCTTGGAGATGAAACGGCGTGGGCCCTCTCTGTTCACGTCTCGACGGGGCATACACAGCCGCTGCAGTCCTAAACTTTCTGTATGTACCTCCACCTCGCACACTGTGAGACACACACGTTCGGGCGGTTACCTTGACGCTGTGCTTGCGTGCGACTTATGCTCCGCCGCAGCCTGGTGCGGGTTGCTTTGGGGAGCTGCCCAGCGGCGGCGGACGCCTTGCACAGGCCTGCAGCCGCGCAGCGCCTGCTGCGGCTTGACGGCCGCTAGCAGCAGGGTTGAGGCGGGGACGTTGTATTAACGAGGAAGGCAGGCGCTGCCAGTGTCCGCACAGCTCTGCGTACCGCAGGGGTGCTGTGAGGGCGGCCCGCGCAGTCCGCCGGCAGGCGCGGCGCTGCGTGCGGCGCCGCGCAGCAGACCAGAGGCACCTCCGTGAAAGTACAGCCTGCTGCTGCTACTTGGCAGCCGCGCCGTTTGATACCTAGCAGAAGGGCCGGCCGCGCAGGCAGGCGGCGAGCGGCGGCGCCGCGCGGCGCCGCGGGCGAGAAGGTGGAGGCGGCGACCAAGGACGCGGCCGCGGCGGCGCGGCGCGCGGGCGGCGAGGCGGCGGCGAGCGCGGGCAAGGCGGGCGAGGTGGTCAAGGGCAGCGTGGCGCAGCTGCTGGGCATGAAGGGCGCCGACGCGGCGACCAACATCTGGAAGATCCGCCTGCAGCTCACCAAGCCGGTCACGTGGGTGCCGCTCATCTGGGGTGCGCCGTGCCCTTTCCCTAGCACACCCCAACATCTGGAAGGTCCACCTGCAGCTGACCAAGCCGGTCACGTGGGTGCCGCTCATCTGGGGTGCGCCGCACCGTGGCCCTATCAGACCCGGGCACGCCGGCTTCCAAAGCAGCCGGCCGGCCTGCTCTCTGACCTGCTGCGCTCGTGCATTCTGCAGCGCGCGCCCAAAGCTGCTGTGCTCTGCAGCAAGCGGTGCAGCCGCCTGAACGTGCGCTGGCACGGGCCCTGCATCGAGGGTTCGGGACGCAAGGCATGCGTGCGTATGTGTCAGCCCGCCATGCCCGCCAAATGATGAGCGGCAGCGTGGCCGCAGGCGTGCTCTGCGGCGCGGCGGCGAGCGGGCAGTTCACGTGGACGCCGGAGCATGTGGCGCAGTCGGCGGTGTGCATGCTGATGTCCGGGCCGTTCCTGACGGGCTACACGCAGACCATAAACGACTACTACGACCGCGAGATCGACGCCATCAACGAGCCCTACCGGCCCATCCCCTCAGGCGCGCCGCCTCGCACGTTGCACAGCGCTGCAAGAGCTATCATCGCCTGTCATTGCCTGTTATTGCCTGTCATTGCCTGTCAGCCGCGCTCATGCTGTGGGCCGCACTGTCGTTGGCGTGGCTGCGCACGATGCGCGTGCGCGCCTGGCACCTCTTGGAAAGTGCGCAGGGGCGCCTGTTGGCCGTGCGCGACACCTGCATCGCCGGCGTCGCGGCCGCGCGGGCACCGCCGGCCGCGACTGACGCGCGCGCGGGCGCGGCGCCGCGCAGGCGCGATCTCGGAGCCGCAGGTGATCACGCAGTTCTTGGCGCTGCTTGTCGCCGGGCTGGCAACGGGCTACGGCCTGGACGTGTGGGCGGGCCACGAGACGCCCACGATCTTCCTGCTGGCCGTGTTTGGCTCGTTCATCAGCTACATCTACTCCGCGCCGCCGCTAAAGCTGAAGCAGAGCGGCTGGGCGGGCAACTACGCGCTGGGCTCGTCCTACATCGCGCTGCCCTGGTGGGCGGGCCAGGCGCGCCGGGCCTCGGGCAATCAAGTGTAGTGTGTGGGTGGGCGGGGTTGAAATCATGCTGCCCTGGTGGGCGGGCCAGGCGTCCCCGGCCTTGGGCAAGCAAGTGTAGTGTGTGCGTGGGCTCGTCGTACATCGCGCTGCCCTGGTGGGCGGGCCAGGCGCGCAGGCCTCGGGCACATAGTTGCATGATGTGGGTGGGCTTGTTTGACATCATGCTGCTGCCCCGAAAGGCAGGCCAGGCGCGCGCCAGGCCATGGCACTTTCTCCTGCAGCAGTAGCATGCTGCCCCGCCCTGCGCCCTGGCAGGCGCATCCAGCGGCCGAGGCAGGCCTGCGCCGCGCAGGCGCTGTTCGGGACGCTGACCTGGGACGTGGTCGTGCTGACCATGCTCTACTCCACGGCCGGCCTGGGCATCGCGATCGTGAACGACTTCAAATCTATTGAGGGCGACAGGCGCGGCCTGGCTCGCCGCGCCTCGCCCCGCGGCCGCCGTGCCCCACTCGGCCTGTGGCCTGTGTCCCCTCGCTGGGCGGGGCGCTGCCAAACCGTGCCGCGCACCTGCAGACTATGCATGAGGGCGAAGCGTTGCAATTAACACCCTGTCCATCATGCTCTGCTGGACTGGTTGGCTGTGACGCGTCTGTTACAGAGACGGGTCAGAAAATAAGTGTGAATGGAGAGCAAAGTCAGGCTGCGGCGGAGGCCGGGCCTGTTCGCCGTCCTTACGAGAACCGCCAGGCCTGACAGGGCTGCTGATCATGGCCTGGTAGCGTGCGCGCGCAAGCGCGATGCATGCCCGCGCATGCAAGGCCGTGCAGGCTCGAGAGGGGAGAGAGCCCGGCGCGGGGAGGGGCAACAACCCTTACCCTACCCTGCCTGCGCGCCGCGCAGGAAGATGGGCCTGCAGTCGCTGCCGGTCGCATTCGGCGTCGACACCGCCAAGTGGATCACGGTGGGCACGATCGACGTCACGCAGTTCGCGGTGGCCGCCTACCTGGCCTTTGGCCTGCATGAGCCGGTCTACGCCGCCGTGCTCACCGCGCTCATCCTGCCGCAGGTGCCGCCCTAACCCTACCGCAGGGGTGCGTGGAAGTCCAGTGCCCGCTCTGGACATGCTGGCTGTGCCCGTCCGCCTCGAGAGCAGAGCAGGGCTCGCCGGCCCTGTGGGGACACGCCTACGCGTCGGGGCCCTGCACCTGTCCGCCTGCGCTGGTCTGCCAGGCGGCGCCGGCTGTGCATGAGATTGCAGGTGCATCTCCGCCCATGACAGAGTGACTCTTGAGAGAGAGCTGCCCGCCCTCCGCGGCCATGCAGCACACACGGCCGCAGCCCGCGCCAGGCACGGCACGTGCACGGTGACTCCAGAGAAGGGCTGCCCGGCAACGCGTCGTGCTCCGCGCGCGCCGCAGGTGTTTGCGCAGGTCAAGTACTTCATCCCGGACCCCATCGCGAACGATGTGGCGTACCAGGCGCGCGCGCAGCCCTTCCTCGTCTTCGGCCTGCTGACCACCGGGCTGGCGATCGGCCACCACAACGCGGCCGCGCTGGGCATGTAGCCTCGCTCATCACCGGGCTGGCGAACGGGCACCACAACGCCGCCGCGCTGGGCATGTAGCCGCTGCGGCCGGGCTGCGCGGCTGCGGAGCCTCTCCAGTGTTTACGCAGGCGGCGGCCAGTGCCTGCCGCACTGGGCTTGCCGCCCAGGGTTTCATAAATCGCATGGCGGGTGCTGGGGCGGGCGCGTCGCTGTGCATCGAAATCCATGCATCCGGGATATGTTGGCTGAGGTCTAAAGCTGTCTGGCCCTGATGGGACGCAACAGCCTTGACGGGCCTGGGGATGGTGTCTGCTAGCGTGGAGGCCATTGTGCGCTCGGCGCTGCCAGCGACGAGCGCGGAAAAAGCAGCTGTGCGCATGGCACTGCAGGCCCTGCCCCTGAGGGATAGGGGGCGTGGAGGGGGCGGCATGTGTTTTTTGTTCCCTGCTTACATGCTCAGTTGCTGCAATGTTAGCCTGTGCGTGTGATGCAACAGCTCGGCGCTTCAGGAAGCACTGCTGTACAGTGGGACAGTGGTGCATGGCGTGGATGTGACGACCAGGGATTTTGCCGTGTGGCCAGTCCTGTCACATTCTGGCTACGGGGCGCGGCAGGCATCAGATTAGGCTCAGCCTGCGCCTTTGCAAAATGTGAGGACCTTAGGTAGCCTCCTCCAGTTGCCGGTGTGCATTTGCTATACCATTCACTACATTCGCCGGTCACAGCAGAGCTGTTGGCTGACAGACTGTGTGGCTTGTGGAAATGCATGTCTAGGCTCCCCTGCTTGTCCCAAGGCATCATATGAGGTTGGTCCGCACCCCTCACTCGCGTGTGCCATGTAGATATGCACGGCGCAAGCTTGGCCAGACTGCATCACTCCAAGAGACAGGCATGGCATGCCTGGCATGCGCGCTTGATCAATCGAATGGGACCTCTGTATGCCAGCATGATTTGTGAGCTCGCATGCTTTTCTTGCTTAGTCCTCCTTCCATCACACAGGCGCCTCTGGTGCGGTCACCGCATGGAATATCTGGTCATGCATGCCGCAAAATGCCGCAAAGCTTGGGCAAGAGGCTGAGCGAGCGACCCGGACATCAATCCATCTTTGTTCTCAGGAAACAAATCCAGACACCCTGTCAGACGCATGCCCGGGACAAGCATACCATATGACATTCGAGCCCCCTCCAGAGCACCGCCCCGCGCGTGCACAGCACACGAGGCACGGGCGCTGAACAGGCACGCCCGCCACCCTCACCACCTCACCTTGTTGTACGACTATCACCACCTCACCTTGTTGTACGACTATCACCACCTCACCTTGTTGTACGAGTGCATGTCGTGCACTCCGCCCTCCGCCTGCAGGCGGGGCGGTGAGCACAGCTCAGTCGCGGTCCCTCAGGGCATGGACGCTGCCAACAACAAGCCCATCCACGTCCTGTGGATGCGCTTGCACCAGGGCGCGACAAGCAGAGCTGATTCATAAATCCGCGACGCTCCCGCTCCCGGACGTGCTGCTGTGGCAGGACACCCGCGGTGATCCATAAGACCGCAAGCGGCTGGCGGCGACGAGCGAGCGGCCGCAGCCGGCCGTGCGCATCGCGTTGGTGGAGACAGACATCCACATGGCCATCCCCATGGACGACAAGCAGAGCTGTGAGTCATCGCCCATGGGGATGGCCGTGCGGATGTATGTTTCCACCAGCGCAATGAGCCCGGCCGGCTGCGGCGGCTCGCTCGGACATTAGCCACTTGCGGTCGGCCTTTGCCAAAAGGCCATGCTTTTGCAAGAACTCGACAGCAGTATTTGTTCCACTCTGGCAGTGGAAGCAATGCTCAGATACCATCCAGTACGCACACCACAGCATGCAGTGCCTACTGTAATTTAGGTAGACATGTAATTTAGGTAGACATGGCTACTCCTTAATCCAGCATGGCAAGCCTTTTCCGTAGGGCAGCAGCACTGCGCAACAACATGCAGCTCGGCGTGCACATCTCGCACATTGCCGCTCAACGCAACAGCCAGGCTAGCGTCTGAGCGCACAGCCCGGCAGCCCACCAAGCAGCCACCATGAGGCGCCTGCGCCGAAGTGCAGCACGCCGCCACGCGCACCGCCCTCGCATGCCGGAAATGTAGTCCATGGAGCGTAATCAGGCAGCGGGCGGGCGGCACCTGCGCGGAAGAGGAGCGCGCCTCCACGCGCTGCGCGCCCGCGGCAAGCGCGGCGCGCGCGGCGGGCAGGTCGCGCGCGCCCAGGTCCTGCAGGCCCTGCCGCACCGCCTGCAGCAGGAAGGGCACGCTGCGCCTGCGCGCAGTTGCCGCGAGGGTCAGGTTTAGGGTCAGGGTGACACGCGCCTCGCGCGCGGCGCGCGCAGGCCGCGCGCCCCCCGGTGGCCCGCAGGCGCCTGCGGCGGCGCCTGCGGACGGAGTGCTGCGCCGCGCCTGCGCCAGGCCAAACGGGCCCAGGCCCAGGGCAAGCGGCGCCCGGTGCATGCAGCGCCCGCCACGCCCTGCCAGCACGCTGCCGCCCTGTCACATCAAACCCTGCCACCACAAAAGCAGAAGCACACCCTCCAGGGTCATACGCGCGCGCAGGCACGCGCCGCACGGAGCCCTTGTCGCGCACGGTGCCCGCGACGCCCTGGGCGACCTTGAGCGCCTGCGTGTCGCTGTGGTAGCGCGCCTCGCTGCCCTTGGCCATGGCCTCCAGGCTGCCCATGCCGCGGTACGCCTTCACGCGCACGCCGTCCTGCGTGAAGTACTCGCCTGCGCGCGCGCGCCGGGCACTTGCCGCCTGCCGCGCAGGGCACTTGCCGCCTGACGCGCCGGGCACTTGCCGCCTGCCGCACCGGGGCCCTTGCCGCCTGCCGCGCCGGGCACTTGCCACCTGCCGCGCCGGGCCGGCGCCCGGACAGCGCATGCATGGAGGCTTTCCACCATACAGCCAGACGCCCAGAACACGCGCTTGCTCCCATGCAATCCGCAGGACTTCGCAGATGCTGGCCTGTGCGTGGGTGATCGCGCCCAGTGGCCAGGCCTGTTCAGGCCCGCGCCAGGCGCAGCGGCGGCGCTAGCAAGCAGCAGGCCACACACAGCGGCGGACAAGCTCAATGCGAGCACCAGCGGTGTGTCTCAAATTGCCATCTACAGAGTTTGCCCGGGCGAGGACCATGCACTCGTTGCGAGGTGCATAAACTCCGGTCGCGGCGCGCCTGGCGCCTCGGCCGTGCCAGCAAACAGCGAGCCGCACATGACGGTCGACGCGCCGAGCGCGAGCGCCTTTACGACGTGGCCGCTGTTCTGGACGCCGCCGTCGGCGATGGTCGGCACGCCCAGCGCGTTGGCCACGCGCGAGACCTGGAACACCGCCGCCGCCTGCCCGCGGCCCACCGCACACACCTGCGCCGGGTGTCCAGTGGTCAGCGGGTGCAGGGTAGGGTACTATCCGGCCAGGCGCGCGCCCCGGACCCCGTCGCGGCCTGCCGTGACCAGATGAATTAGGGTTCGGGTTTGAGGTGCTGCACGGGCGCGCCTCCTGTGTGGTGCAGATGGAGCCGGAGCCCATGCCGACGCGCAGCGCATCGGCGCCAGCCTCGGCCAGCCGGCGCGCCTGGCCGCCGGTGACCACATTGCCGGCGACCACGTCCAGGCCCGGGTGCGCGCGCTTCAGGTGCCCCAGCATCTCCAGCTGGTACACCGAGTCGCCTGCCGCGGCCGGGGCTTGTCAGGGTTGCTAGGGTTTGCGGCTGCACCCTAGACGGGCGGAGCGGGGCGGGGCATGCGCGCGCTTCAGGCGCGCCAGCTCTTCTAAAGCTGATACGCCGAGTCGCCTGCCGCGCAAGCACGGGCAAGTCGCCAGGGCTTGCTGTGCCACAGGAGCGCCAGGCCAGGCGCCTGATGGCTCTGTCGACCTGGCACAGCGCCAAGCAGAAATATGTCCCCTGAATAAGCGCTCGCATGCCCACTGGATGCTCTGCGTCGCTTGCCGCAGCGCGCTCACCACCTATGCCATCCCACTATCAGTCGGAGTGCGCAGAAAGACGGGTCCTAGAGCCTGCTCCTTCATGCCAGCGGGCACTACACAGTATCGGGCGCAGACGAATATTGGCGCACAGAAAAAAAAACCCCGCCGCAGCACTTCCATGACGTATGCTGGACGGGGGAGCGCTGCTGGGGGCGCGCGCCCTGGCTGGAGTCCAGAATGACGACGTCTAGCGCGTCGGCGGCGCGCAGCGCGTCGACGCGCGCGCGGTCGTCGTCGCGCGTGCCCACGGCCGCGCCCACCAGCAGCCGCCCGGCCGCGTCCGCGCTCGGCGCGCCCACGCGCGGCCGCCGCCGCTCCTCCAGGAACAGCTCGCGCGCCGCTACGCGCACCTGCGATCGTCCCCGGCTGATGAGAGTAAGGGTTAGGGATATGGTTAGGGTTAGGGTACCCTGTCAGAAGGCTCTCCTTCTTCAGCAAAACAGGCCTGGTGCGCCCCGGCTGCGGCCATGCGCAGTGCGCCTCTGCCCCGTCCGCCAAGCGCACCAGCTCGCCGGCTGCATTGACGACGGGCAACAGCTTGCGCCTGCTTGACCGCAGTTGCTGGAGCGCCTGTTCGCTGTTGCACGCCTCCGCGGCTGCCTCCACGTCCCTGCACGCACGCAGCCGCGCTGTCAGAAGCGTGTCGCACCTACCGGTCTTCCTACCCCAATGCTGACAGAAAGGAAAGGAATAACAAGCAACAACTTCCTGACCAACCACCCACGTGACACTGTCCAAGCAATGAGCGCCTCTGGCCGGCCGTAAAATATGTCGCGTCGTAACAGCAAGCAGTGTGAATCGGAATGCTGGCTGGGTGTGCATGTCCAAAGCCCCCAACATTGCGCTGCGCGGCAGATCAGGTGCCTGCACTGTGTGCATGTACGACCTTTGCGCAACGGTGTGCAGGCCTGCTCGGCAACACAGCGCAAGATGGCAGCTCCCAGGGATGGGCGGAGACGCGGGCGCGGGCGCGCACGCGGTCATGACCTCGCGCAGCGGCGTGCCGGCCCTGTCCGCGACGAAGTCAACGTCGCGCGCGGCCACCACGCCGACCAGCCGCCCGCCCACCTCGCCGGTGTCTGTCACGCACACGCCGCCGCCGCCGCCGCCGCTGCGCCGCGCCTGGCCGCGCCAGCCTGCAAGTCTCAGGAGGGTGTGCATGGTCCGCGCCACATGGTCTGCGTCACAATGCTCAGCGGCCGCGCGTCCTCCCTGTGTAGCACGCACGCGCCACAAAGCCTGCAGTTGCCTGTGCAGAACCTGAGCAGGTCCAGACCCGCCACCGCGCTGTGCAGCTCGAGTTGCGCGGTGAGGCCCCTGCTGCATGCGCGCGCGCGGTCGCACAGCTACCCCGCTCCTGCTGGCGCAGCTCTGCAGGGTGCGCTGCAGACCCACTGCTTGTTGACCCGCACGACCTCGAACTGCGTCCCACTTTGCTGGCCCAGACGAGACGCGCCTTGCTTGACCAGAGCGGCAGCGCAAACACATGCTGCTTGAAAAATGGGCGTGCGCCTCGCCAGCAGCCCTACCATAACCCAGGTTACAAGTAGGGCAGCAGCAGTGGCGCGGCGCACCCTCAGCGCGTCGTACTCAGCCACGGTGGCCTGCGGGCCGAGCACGGCGGGCGACACCACGAAGCCCGGCGCGTGGCGCTTGACGCGCCGCGCCTGCGCCAGCTGCTCGCCGGTCGTCATGTTGTAGTGCAGGAAGCCCAGGCCGCCCAGCTGCGCGCAGGGGTGCCGCCGGCAGTCAGCGGCGAGCGTGCGTTGCCCAACAGGCTGCCTCCGCGCTTCGGAGCCGCACAGCAGCGCGCGCGAGCTCAGCTGGACCTCGTGGCGGCGCCCCCCTTGGTGCCTCAGCTTGCGTACGGCAGACGCTGGCGTACGTGGTGGCCAGCAGGACACAAACAACGAGCACAAGGTAAATATGCCTCAAGTTGCGCTGCTCAACACTTACAGCGGGGTGTGGCAGCAGCGAGCGAGAGGGGTCTGCGCACGGTCGCCATCGCGATAGCCATCTCCGCCTCCGTCACAGTGTCCATGGGCGAGCTGACCACCGGCGACGCGAGCCTGATCCTCTTTGTCAGGTTGGTGTGCAGGTCCACCTGTTGCGGGGCATACAGTGCCCGTTTAGCGTATGTAACAGCCGCCAAGCAGAGCCCAGTCAGACTGCAGGCTCTGTGTAAGTGTACTGTGCACTTGCACTTTACTGTAGAACTCGAAATGCTGCATAAGGAGCTGCCGCAGATTGTAAAAGCAGACTGCTGGAAGCAGCGGGTGTGCAGGCGGTGCACGTCATGCGCCGCAAAGTCGATGTGGCCGGGGAGGAAGATGACGTCGTCGTAGGTGTACGTGACGCCCTGCCCAAAGAGCTGGGCAGCCGAGTAGCCTGCAAAAAAGCGGCAGTCCACTTGGAAGCGTCAGGAGTTACTCTGAAGCCTGCAGGCAGCCCCTTGCGCAACCAACAGTATGTACGACCAGCAGCATGCACCAAGCAGGGCTGCAGGCGCACCATCCAAGCAGTGGCCAGACGGCGCCCCGCCGTTGTCCATTGTTATATATGCTCAGGCCAACGGTTTACTACAATGCCCCTTGCCTGGCAGATGCCGCAGTGTTAAGGAGGCAGGGCTGCGCAACAGGGCTACCAGCTTTTCAGTTTCACCGGCTCAGGGTTGGCAGAGAAACCTTGGACGCTCGCCACGGTGGAAGACCGATCCGAATGAGCAAAGTTGTGCAGCCTCCTAAGAGAAAAGGGGTAGGCTCAGACAGCAGGCTTGCCCGAGCCAGCTCTGCCCGCTGCCAGCTAAGCGTGTGAGGCAGGATGAGCGGCAATGGGCCAGATGCCCGGCGCCCGCTGTTGAGCGAGCCCGTGTCTGAAGAGGAGAGGAACGTCATCAGCCATCCACCTGCGGGAATTGAGGAGAACGATGTCGAGCAAGGGTGCGTTCAGAGCAAGGGGCTCGTGTTGAGCGCGGAGTCCCTGTGCGCTGGCGTGACACCCAGAGTGTCGCCATAAGCAGCGTGGCCAGGATGTCGAGCGGCGTGGTCACGACTGATAGCAGCTGTGGCGTGGCGTGCACTGCTGGTGCTTGTGCGCTCTTGCGCGCTGCCCCTGTGCATGATCTTGCAGTGTGCCAAGTCACTCACCGACTGCTTTGCGATATGGCTGCATTGCGTGCGGCTACGCGCTTGTCACTGCCTGCACGAGCAGGCAAGACCTAGGAACCACGAGCCCCTCACCTCAAACCGCTGCAGCGCATCCTGATGCCTCAGCCACCCTCTTGCGCATGCGAGCAGGCAGGACCCAGGCGAGCCGCAGCACTACTCGGACCGGGCGCCCTGGCTGCGCGCGGCGGTGCTGGGCGCCAACGACGGGCTGGTGAGCGTGTCGAGCATCATGCTGGGCGTGGGCGCGGGCAGCAGCGACCGGCACACGCTGCTGCTGTCGGGGCTGTCGGCGCTGGTGGCAGGCGCGCTCCAGCACATTGAGGCGCAGCGTTTAAATATCGGTGGCGGGCTGGGGGGACTCAGCTGGCCCATGCCTATCATCAAGCCTTGGACTGCACTGGCTGCAAAGCGGCCTGTGTCAGAACAGAGAAGCTGCTTTCCCGCTAGTGACCCAGTTCTGTGAGCAGTCAGCACAGCGTGCATGGGTGACTCGTCAGACTTGTTTTGCACCCACCGAGTAGCGGTGCATCTTCCACCTGTTCCCGGCGCGCGCGCGTGCTGACGCGTGCGGCGCGCGCGTGCAGGCGCGCTGTCGATGGCTGTCGGGGAGTACATCAGCGTGTCCAGCCAGCGGGACAGCGAGGCGGCCGACGTGGAGACGGAGCGCTCGCAGCAGGCTCGCGGCCCGGCCGCGCGGCAGCGCGAGCTGGTGAGCGCCCGCCCGGCGGCGGCCGACGGTGTCAGGCCAATGCTGCCATCACTGTAGGAACCTGCGCGTCCTGCGCTCTGAGGTCACGCCCTCCTGACATTCCATGCTGACGGGCAAGAGTGTGGCAGGGCGTGCGCCTGCCTGCCGCTCCCTTGAGCCTACCGCCTCATTTGAGTGTGTTTGAACCGTCGCCGCGGTCGTCTGTACATGCAGACCGCACTGTGATAGCGCGTGCAAGGCCACTGCGGTGTTTCGCAGCGGTCCAATCAAGGCGTGGAGTAGCACGTAGCACGCGCATGGACGCTGCGCATAAGCACAGCTCTCACGCCCCGTGACTGCAGGCACGTTGCTGATCTAGCGTGTTGCTGAGCCCTGGCGCTGCGGCGTGCGCAGGAGGAGCTTGTGCAGATCTACGTGGACAGAGGTCTGGATGAAGACCTAGCGCGCAAGGTGCGGCAAGTGTTGGCCCCCAGGGTCAGACGGTGGGCTCGATGCGGGCTCGTGTCGCATCCACGTCATCCCAGGCTTGGTCAAGCCCGCGCAGGCTGCTACTGTTTGCCGATGGGCCTGCCGAGGTTGCGTTATGAAGCAGTGATCTGCGCTGCCTGCCTTGCCACCGTCGTGTCAGCCTGATGAGCGGGTGTGGTGCCCGTGCGCTGGGTGTGGGCCACCACTGCAACAGATGATGTTGTCCAGGCTACCAGTATAGAGTCAGCATTGGGTTAGGCTACGTAAGTGAGCCGCATGCGCACAAGCAGGTCGGTCAGACTCAAAGGAACCCCTTCATGCATATGGCGGGGACGGACAGGGAGGAGAGGCCAGCCTGGTGCCATGCTATGGCCACCATGGCCTGGGGCGTGTGAGCGCACAGGCGCCAGCACAGGTTGTCATGATACTAGGACATGTGCCTTTATAGTGTCTCAAGGGGTGGATGGGGCGTTAACGTGCCATAACTGAGGAGTCGCCATGCCACAGTGTCAAAGGCGGATGCCTCAGCTGGCCACCTGCGGCGCAGGTGGCAATCGCTTTCACCAAGCGCGACCCCATCCGCACGCACGCGCGCGACGAGCTGGGCATCGACATTGACGAGCTCGCCAACCCCCTACAGGTCCGCTCAACCCTTACTCTGTGCAGCTGCTGCAGGCCTTCACCAGTCTGACGCGCGCGCTGCAAGCTTGAGCTGCAACGCGCGGTCGCAGTCCTGCTGGTGAAATAGCAGAAGGGTCTGAGAAAGTGGTGGACTTGCGAGCTTTGTGTCAGGCGCCCAACCGCGCTCCTGTCAGGCAAGCCGCGTGCACAGCCCACCCTCGACCCGCAGATTGCATGGGGCACCTGCGGCTGCATGCAGCTGGCCTTGCATGCGCAGTGGCCGACAGCGGCGCGGCGTTTGGTTGGGCAGGCTGTCTTGCGCCTGTCCTGCAGCGCGCCTGATGTGGCGCCCCGCGCGCAGGCCGCGCTGGCGTCGCTGGGGTCGTTCGTCGTCGGCGCGGGCATCCCGCTGGTGGCGGCCATCTTCTCTAACGACCAGTACATCCGGCTGGCCTGCGTCCTGGTGCGCCCGCGCGCCGGCGCCGGCGCCGCGGTCCAGACACACCGGCACCCGCCCGCGCAGCTCAGGTCATCGGTGTTGTCCGGTGCAGCTGTTTGTGAGATGGACGGTGTGCGGCATTGCGTTTGCTGCTGGTCTGTCTGCACTATGTGACACACATGCGTGTCTAAGGCCTGGTCAGGCGCCTATTTTGTGGGCTTATTGGATGCGTGCCGTCGCATTGCTCGGGTGCACCGCTGGTGTGTTGGCGCTCCAGGGCATGGCTGCAGCACCACACACCTGCAAAAGTGCCAACTCTGTGACATCCTGTGACCCTCGCACATGCGACCCTGTGTCGGCTGACACGCCTGCCCATCCTGCGGCTGCTAGCCATGTCCAGCCGCCAACCATGCCCGGCGCGCAGGTTGCGTCGACGGTCGCGCTGCTCATGTTTGGCGCAGTTGGCGCGTGGCTGGGCGGCGCCAAGCGCATCCGCGCCGCGCTGCGCGTGCTCATCGGCGGCTGGCTCGCCATGGGGATCACGTTCGGCACGGGGCGTCTCTTTGGAGAGGACCCCGCCTGAGAGCGCCTAGGGGCGGCACTGGGCGCGTCCGCGCCGCACTGCCCGCGCTCGGCATTGCCGGCGCGCCGCGGGCATCATGTGTGGCACACGAGCCAAAAATAATGATCTAGTGTATGTGCTGTGGCGCATTTTGCCAGCGGTTAAGATGTGAGCCCCCAGGCGTGCCTCAACTAATGCCCATGCTCTGGACGCTGCTTTGGCATGTGCCCTGCATTCTGGACAATAGCTATAGGGCAGGATCGCAGGACTGCAGGGAGAAGAAAGGTGCTGTATCATCCCAGGCTGAAGGCTGGCTGTGGGCGTTGGTCCTTGTCCTCACGGACGACAGTGGGGTGATGGCATCCCCGCTCGCTTCGTCATCGTGGCGTCCAGTACCCCCTGGCGTTGCATGCGCCTCTCCACTGTGACATTCATAAGCATTCTTTCAGAGGCACTGCATGTGGCCCATGTGCGCGAGACTCTGTTTCTGCAATTTCAGTGCAGCCCATGATACATGGCCAGGTGGTTGTTTGGGTTGTTTGGACCTGCTTGCGGTCACATGCCCATCTGCTGGACTCGCATAACCGGACTAATCGGAAAAGATGCATTGGACAGGGGTTACCCTATATGCAGCGCTCAATGCATGCTTGGTCTGCAAGAGTACACCCTACTGCCCTGCGTTGTAATTAGCGTGTTCAAAGCGATTTGAGAGAAAAGAAAAAAAACAAGCCGTGAACCTAGTCACCACATGCGCAGCCAAAGCACAATTTACAGTCTGGAGTCTGCGCCCTGCACAGCGCATCCAGGGCCTAGTGGGGTTGCGGCCGTGCGTCTGAACGGCACGACTTCTACTAAAGCAAATGTTATGCGCGCGTGCTGCCACCCGGCTAACAGCGGGCGCGACGCGTCGCGCAACACAACATAGAAAACCAAGCAGCGCAAACCGTGATGAGACCGCCGCCGTCATGAAATGCGCGCATGCATGGCGGCAGCAGCAGCCGGCATCATGTCTGGAGCCACACGGGACGGGCGGCGCCCTCCCCCCATGCCCCTGCGTAAATGCCGCGAAGAAAGGCCCCCTGCCGATTGCCTGCTGCACCCATGTTGTAAAGCGAGCTGTCCAGTGGGCGCAGCCTTGGTGCACTCTCGCTGCCTCTGCCCAGCTGCCCTGCCGCGGCCGAGCCGGCTCTTATCAAACATATAGCGGTTGCTGCACCAGCAAAACACCTGTGATGCGTCCCAGACTCGCAGCTCCCGCCCCACCAAAGAATACCCCATCGGGCGCCCGCGGGTCTGCGCGCGGCGCCGTTCGCAGCCGCGCCTGGGGGCCGCATCGGGCAGCCTCTGCGCCCGTCTACCAGCCGCGGCTTGGGACACGTGCGGAGTGGCAGCCCGTGAGGCCGCCAGCGCATCACAGAGCGCACTCGATCAGAATATGTCGCCGCCCTCGCAGACCAAAAAGCGGCGGGACATGCCCGCAACCCGAGCAGCCCACCTGCCTCTTACCAGGGCCGCGCTCTAGCCCCGCCCGCCGAATACGATGCTTCGCTACAGGCGGCCGCGCCCCTCAGCCCCAGCAGCCCTCCCTGCTCATGCGCTGCTGCTCAGCGCGCACGCGCTACCACTGGCAATGCATCACTTCTACACCCATCTACTGACACAAACTCAGGCCTGCCCGAATGCCAAGGCCGTCAGCATCGCCGCAACGGACCGGCCGCGTTTTGTTGCCAACAAGCTACCACCTTCGACATCCTTAACCATGATGTACCCTTCCTTAAGCACCCTACAGCCTCCGGGGGCTCCTGCCGCGCCGCCCGCCTGGTCCCCATGGGCAGCATGCAGCTGCCCCGCCCCAGCCCCACGGACGACGCCGCTCGCTACCCTTCAACAAAATCATACCCTGGCCCACAAAAGTCTGCCAAAGCCCCCCATTGGGACCGCCCAAGACAAGCGCCTCGCACTTCCAACCCTGGTGCATGGCTCAAGACCCCGACCCTACCAGCGCAGAGTCACCAGCGCGGACCCTACAGCCAGGGCGCCCAGGGCACGACGCCCGTCGGCGACGACAGCAGCCACATAGCGGCGATGACGCCAAACGTGAACACCGTCATGAGCGTGCCGGCGAGCGTGCACGCGATCACCATGCTCAGGTGGTCGCCAAAGACCTGCAGGTGCAGCAGCAGGTAGGGCGGCATCGCATTGATTGCCGCCCAGAGCATGCCTGCGCGCGCACGTGCGTGCTGTTTAGCACACCAGTCCAGGGTCACCGCCCGCTCGCAGAGCGTTCGTGCATGCTCGCGCATGCTGCCGGCACGGGTGCTCGCGCATGCTGCCGGCGCAGGTGCCGGTGTGATGGCGCGGCCCGGACATGGTTGATGGCCACGGCCCAGACTACATGCAGTCTGTGTGCAAAAGGCTTTACAACAGAACATGGCGTCTATGTTGATGTGAGGGCGACGCCAGGCGTAGTCCCGCGCCAGGTCAGGCAGCGGGCGCGGCGCGCGGGGGGCGCGCACCGATGATGAGCGCCAGGTTGGTCGTGGTGAGCCCGTCGCGGTGCAGGCGCCAGCCGCCGAAGCCGAGCGCGAGCAGGTTGACCACCATGAACACCGCGGGCGCCCACAGGTCCTGGATGGTGGACCAGGAGAAGCTGTGGTCCTTCACCTTCTTGATGCTCGTCTGCTCCGTCTTGGCCATCTGGGCGCTGCCCGAGACCTGCGCGCGCGCATCGTAACTCAGGGCATTGCTCGAGGCCGCAGCTCAGGGTGGCTCGACTCAGGCCTGCCCGGATGCCGCGCCTGCGCCGGGCGGTAGCTGCCAGGCCAGACTGCAAGCAACAGCGCGGTGGGCGGCGCGCAGCCCTGCGCTGTTCAGGATGCCGCGCGGGGCTGCAGCGGACAGGGCAGGGCGTGCACGCGGGCGGGCGCGGTGCTGCTGCGCCTGCAGGCGCGCGCGCGCGGGGCGGCCGGGGCGCGCAGCGCGCACCATGGTCTTAATGGTGGTCTTGAAGGGCTTGTTCTGCTTCTGCGTGATGAGGTTCCGCAGCACCTGCGCGTCGCCCAGCCCCTCAGTCGGGGCCGACACCAACAACGGCCAACCGCTCGGCGGGCAAGGCCCCGGCAGGCCATGGGTGGGCTTGGCTGGCATGGGCGGACGCACGACAGAGCACGCCCTGCAGGGCCTCAGGGGTGGCGGCGGCGCTGCGCGCAGCAGGGCGCCAGCCATGGAATCAAGCGGTGCAGCCTTGTGACAAGGTTCAAGCCCTAAGCTAGCCCTGAGCCGCGCCTGGAAGTTGGCCTTGACGAACGAGTACCAGAAGATGTGCGGCGTCAGCGACTGGAAGAACATGTCCTGGAAGCCGCGGAAGCTGCGCACGCGGCTGTACAGCACCTGCGGGTAGGGTTAGGGTTAAGGACAGAGCGGTGAGAGCGCGTGCGGGCTGGGCGGCGCGCGGGCGCCCTGGACAGCGGGCAGGCGCGCCCGCCGCGCCGCGCCGCACAGCAGAGCCATGCAGGCGCTCGGTGGCCTCTGGATCAGCGCAAGCTCAGGGCGCGGCCGCCTGCGTCACCCCGGCTGCCTGGGCATGGATGAAGTGGTCGACCCGGCCACAACAGAGAAATTATAGGTAATCAATGATCATGGTCATATGAACTCTCTCGCTGCCGCGCATCGCGTGCGCGGGGGCGGCGGGGGCGGGCCACCTAGCGAGCACGCGAAGGCCGCGGCGCCGGGCGGGGTTAGGGGAGGACAGGGCAGGGCCGGGCGGGGCCGCGCGCACGATCTGCTGCATGCAGAAGTAGAGCGTGAAGGCGAGCGCGAACACGCGGTTGAGCGCGATGGGGAAGATGCCGACCAGGATGGCCAGGATGGGCACCAGCAGGAACGTGGGCGTGTACACGGAGCAGGTCAGGTAGTGCCAGGTGACCGCGTTCCACAGGATGCGCAGCATGATCGGCTGGCTGGAGTCGAACAGCGTGCAGTCGCGGCTGAACGTGTTCTGCAGGTTGCCCTTGCACCACCTGCGCGCGCGCGCGCCGCGGCCGGCCGCGTGAGCCGCCCATGAGCGTGAACAAACCGGCCCGCCCGCTCGCGCGAGGCTCGGGCTGAAGGCATGAGGACGGGAGGCGACGCAACTGCCTCCTGTGCCGGCGCGCCCACCAGACGGACATCCCTTCATACACCGTGCAGGGCAGGCAGACCCAAGCCCTGCGCCCGGGCGGCGGCGCGCCCCGCGCATCGCGAGCGCTGCATGAAGACGCCGCGCACGGTGTCACTGCAGAGGACAGGCAGTCAGACCAGGCCAATGCCCGGGCGGGCGGCGGCCAGGCGCACCGCGAGCGCTGCATGAAGACGCCGCGCACGGTGTCGGGCACCTCGCCGACGGCCAGGCGGTCCGGCAGGAAGTAGCCGGTGTAGCCGTGGCGCTGCAGCTCCACGCCCAGGCGCACGTCCTCGCCCAGCGTCCAGGACGGGTACCCGCCCGCCTGCGCGCGCGCGCGCGCGTCAGCGAGCTAGACCAGGCTCCCAGGCGGCAGCGCGCCAAAGGAGGCTCCCAGCCGCCGCCAGAAGAGTGTGACGTTGCTGCGGTGTCCTCCGGACATAGGGACCCGATGCGGCAAACATGCTGCAGCGCGCGGCCAAACACAGCGCGCGGCCGAGCACAGCATGCGGCCCGGGCGCGCCTTGAGCAGCGCGCGCGAGCGCACGACGTAGTTGGTGCCGGTGCACATGACGCCGCCGAAGCCGTCCACGATGCCCGGGCAGGTCACGTCCCAGAACAGGCGGTTGGAGTGGCAGAAGATGTCGGTGGCCGGGTTGTAGTTGTGGAACTCCTGCGCGCGCGGGGGGGCCGCTCGGCACACTCGTTTGCGTCGGGCCGCAGGCGTAGCCCGGCCGCAGGCGCAGCGCTGCATGCGCATGCATTCATGCGGCCCAGTGCAGCTTTGCGCAAGCTGCCCGCTCAGGCTGCGCTTCAGGAATGTTGCAGCCCGACACGTGTTGTTTATTAGACACTCTGCTTGGAGCACCGTTGCACAGAGGCACAACCCCGGCTTGCTGCCCGGCTTGTCCCCACGCTCACCACACATGCGCATGCAGGTGCCGCGCAGGGGCGGGGGCGGTGCGGCCGCGCGGGGCGGACCTGCGGCGCGAGCACCATGGCGTCGCGCTCGGTCTGCAGGTAGGGCAGCGTGCGCTGGTAGAAGTCTGACCGCAGCACCATGTCCGCATCCACAATGCTCACCACCTGCGGCCGAGCAAGGGGTTAAGATTCTGTGGCTATGGCGCTGGTCACAGCATGTAACAGCACGCACGCTTGCATCGGGGTGCATCGGTGCGGCATTAGGTCGCGCCCTGGAGGCAGAGGCGCGCCTCGTGCGAGCCGGGGTCGACGCCGCCGGGGTACAGCACGTTGGACAGCGCGTTGTTCAGGTTGCCGGACTTGCCATTGACCTCGCCCGGCTCGCGCGGGTGGCCGCGGATGTACACGACCGGGCACCCGGCCTCGCCCGTCCGGTTCAGGCCCTCCACCCAGGCCTCCTTGCCGGCGTCCTTGCCGTCGTCGCAGAGGTAGATGGTGCGTATGCAGCCCTGCGCGGCCGGCGGGCGCGCCGCTCAGCAGGCGCCCCGCGTGCGCCTGCGGCCGCGCTGGGTGCCACGGCAGAGGCTGGCGTGAAGGCTTGGAGGCATGCTCATTCAGTGAAAAGGCAAGGACCTCATGCATGTAGCCATGCTCTCTGTGTCAGGCTGATGTGCATGCAAAAGCATGCGAGCGCCGCCATGTCCTCGAGGCCCCCCCCCGCTCAGGCACAGGCGCTCTCCGACGCGTGATACCAGGCCCGGCGGCGACAGCGCCGGGCGCGGAGCCCCCGCGGCGCGCGCGCCTTGGGCAGCGTGGCGTTGGCGACCGCCAGCAGCGTCGGCCGCACGATCTCCAGCGCCTCCGTGTAGCACGGGATGAGCACGCGCACATGGAAGCACTCGCTGACGGGCACCGTCAGCGGGTCCGCGTACTTGACCTGCGCCCGAGACAGGGCATGTCAGCGGCGCAGCGCGGCGCGGCTGCCGCAGCGCGCAGCATGCTTGCCCGGGCGCAGGCAGCATGGGACGCGGGCAGGCCGGAGGTTTGTGCATGCGGCAAACCCTGTGGGATACAGGGCAATGACGGCAGCGGCCCCCTGGAAGAGGCCATATGAGCGCCGAGCGGCCGCGTCCTGACCTGCACGGCGCGGACGGCTGCAGCGCGCGCGCGCCTGCCCGGACGCAGGCATGGGACGCGGGGCGCGCCGGGGCGGCCGCACGGCCGCACGAGCGCCGGGCGGGGAGGGGAGCGCGTGTCCGGCGCGCGCCTTCTTGGGCAGCAGGTAGATGAGGTGCGGCAGCATGGACGTGGCCGCCAGCACCTCCACGACCAGCACAAAGATGGAGTAGCCGAGCGCGCCGGTGTCCAGCGTGAAAGCGATGCGCACGTAGAAGTAGAACACCATCGCGCTCAGCAGCGCCAGCGACAGCAGCGACGACGGGATGCTCACGCCGCCGCCGCTCTTCAGCACCACCTTGCGCGGCGCGGCCGCCGCGGCGCTCGCGTCGGTCTGCGCGCGGCCCCGCGCGCGCGCATGAGCGCCCAGCCCAGAGGCGCGTCTGTTCCCTGGGGGACGCGCGGGTGTGGCACTGCAGGGAATGAGCGGCCTGCGAGGGCGCGCCCGCCAGACCTGCTGACGCCGCGCGCAGGAGCGCGGAGGGTAGCGAGTGCATGCTGCTGCACTCTCAGCCACGCAGGCGTCGGTGCGCACCCGCCGCGGTCCGCACGCCACGTCCGGGCCGACGGACACGTGCGCCGAGCGAGGCAGCCGTGTGCGCATCGGGGGGGGGAGGGGTGGCTGCGGCGGCGGGGCGCGCACCAGCGGCTGCACCTTGGCGCTGCCCATCAGCCCGCGCCCCTTCTTGCTGGCGCGCGTGGCGCCTAGCTCCACGTCCCAGCCGGCCTGGCCGCCGCCCGGGGCGGCGGCGCGCGGGGGCGCGCCCGCGGCGACCGCGCCGCCGGCCGCGGCGTTGCCCACGGAGGCCTCGCTGCCAGCCACGCGCGGCGAGTCGTCGCGCTCGGCGGCGCGGGGCGCGGCCGCCGGCTGCCGCGGCGCCGCGCCGCTGGCCGGCGCCGGCGGCGACGAGTTGCCGGACGAGGACGGCGACGCGGAGGAGCCCGGCACCTGCGGGCGCGCGGAGCGCGTGGGCGAGCGGGGAGGGGCTGTCTCGTGCTCTACTCCTCCGCGCTCACAGAGCGCTGGGCCAGGCAGCACACGCGGCGAGCACAGGCACAGACGCTCCGCAGCACAGTTCGCAGCCAGGGCCTGCTAGCAGACAGGCGGAGCGCGGCCCACTGCGGCACCTTGAGAGCGCGCAGCGGCGCCGTCAGCGCCTCCGTTGATCCCACTGACGGCATTGACTGCATCGCGCTAGGCGCGGCAGCGTGCTGGTTGCGAAAGAAGTTCATCACGGGGTGCCGCTCAGCGCGCGGCGCGCGTGGCGCTGCCTTTGAGGCACAGGAGCTGCGCTCCTGCGGGCGCGCACTCCAGGCTATGAACGCCCGCCGCACAGCTTGAGTTTGTGCGGCCGCTTTGCCGCTCCGGGGGCTCCAGGCAGGAGAAAACACGTTGGGCCGAAGCGGGCGCCTGCGCGTTGCTGGCGCCAGGCCTGCAGTGCTGCGCTGTGTATCAGCCGCGCAGGCGCGCGGCTGCAGCACAAGCTGGCAAAGTGGTTTTTTGCAAGCCGTGAGCTGTGTGTACGCAGGTTGTTGGCTTTGGTGACACAAGGGCACACGCACCTGCTCCCCACGAGCAAGCACTGCAGGGCCGGTGAGAACAGGCAGCCCATCACACGTCCGGCCTCGCTCGCCGCCGCACCTGGCGCAGGAGAGCAGGCGCCCGCTATTGCAGAAGCATCGGCCCTCCGAGGTGCCCTCGCCGGAGAAGCCGCGACAGGAGCCTGCGTCCCGCGGCACTACCCCCTTTCAGCACGCACGGTTGGCAAGCTGGTGGTCGCCCCGCGCGGAAACGGGCTGGCGTGGGTACAGCTGTCGGCACTCCATTCCGCGCGCCTGCGGCCGTCGCTGCCGTGCTCCACGAGCCGTTTTCGTACCTACTCTGTACGCTGTTGACCCACAGAATCGTGGAGCAGCATGCAACGGAGCAGGACAACGCCGGACAGAACGCCCCGCCCTCGCTCAGGTCACCGCCTGCCAACAACGACGATAAGCCTTGCCAGGGCGCCGCGTCCAGCCGGCCGGCCAAGCAGTGATGGCAGGCCAGCTAAAGCTGTCACGCAGCCATGCCCCGCCCATCCCTGCTGCCGCTGGCAGAGGTGTTTGCGTCCCCTCAGCCCAGTGCTCTCCTTCTGGGCTCCGTGCCTCGGCGCCGCACCTGCAGCAGTCCACGGGTCCGCACGCGTACTCCACCTGATCCTCGCTCAGCGTGCTGGGACATAGAGCACTGCCAGCGACGATACCACTCCTTTCGAGACCCAGACCCTCTGCGGGTTTCACTTAATTGCACCTGGGCAGCGATGGACACAAGCTGGCTGCGCTTAGTGAGACAAAGAACTGCCTTGACCACACGATCATCTTCTGCGCATACTTTGCGTGATTTGAACAAGCAGGTTCGCCCACCATACATATGCCCCTGGTGTTGCAGGTATCAAAAGTTGCCTACTGATGCAGTTTGCTGCGCCTTTATTTCTGGTCAACGCGTAAACGAGCCAGGAGCGGCTCACGCACGTCGCGTGTGCGTGCGCAGGAGCAGCCGGGAGCGTGTGCGGGGTGCCCGTCAGTCGTCACCATGGACCTGGGCTTGGAGGGCCTCCCCGAGGCGCAGCAGAAGGAGCTGACTCAGAGGATAGAGGAGATGCAGGTGAAGGACAGGTGCGCCGGCAGCCTCGCCTCCCGGCCCGGTCATAGCACGCGTCCCCAACGCGTGCAGTATCATCGTCGTGTGCGCACTGCGTTTAGCACGGCCGGCCGGCCGGCGGCTTGTGGAACCTCCGGGGTGGCCTGTCTTGGCCGCGCGCTCGAGCGCCTGCCGCCGCCGGGCGCCGCGGCCGAAGGCGGCGCGCGTCGCGCGCAGCCTGCGCATGTACAACACGCTCGTGGAGCGCTGCTTCGTGGACTGCGTGGACAGCTTCCGCAGGAAGGACCTGGAGTCGGCGGAGGAGAAGGTGGGGGCCGGGCCCCTGAAGCCGCCACGCTTGCCCTCCGGCCAGAGGAGTCACGGAGTCAAGAGTAAGGAGCAGTCAAGTAAAGACTGACTGTGTGCCTTGCAAGCGTCAGCAACGCGTTGTGTATGTGTGCTGCAAGCGCACGTGCAGGGAGCAGCCGCTCGGTGTCGGCCCGCGGGTGCGCTGAGGCGCGCGCGCGCCGCGGGGGGCGTGCAGTGCGTGCAGAGGTGCTGCGAGAAGTTCATGAAGCACTCCGCGCGAGTGGGCATGCGCTTCGCGGAGCTGTCCAGCGAGGCCGAGCAGCAGATGCAGAAGATGGCGGGCCGGTAGCGGAGCGAGGGGCTGTCCAGCGGGGCGCGCGCGGCGGTGCGAAGGAGGCCGCAGACCTGGCGGCCGCAGCGAGTTAGTCGCGTCTGGCGGTGCGCGAATGCATTGCGCGCGGAGGGAGGGGCCGCAGCAGGTCGGGGCGCATCGAGGCGGGCGGCAGCGAGCAGGCGCGCGAGGGCGCGGCCTTTCTGGTGCTGGCGAGCGGGTGGCTGGGGCCTTGCGGTGGGCTCTTGCATGCGCGCATGCTGTGCCCGGCGTGCTCGTATGTGAACAGGCGCTCAAGCGCGGAACTGCTGCGCGAGGTCGCCAGGTTGTGGCCTTTGCCAAGGCGTTGCAGTGGGCTTCCGAGCTTACTCTGCACTGAGAAGCCTTGCTGCACTTTGCGCATGTGTGAGTCTACTTCCCTATGGCATGCCGTCCGTCTGGGCGCACAGTGGCAAACCATCAGCACACATTACATGCTTCGCTCTCGAAAGCAAGGCCGCTGACTGGCTCGCCTCCGCGTTGCTGCGCAGAGCGCTGCAGAGCCCCGCACCAGTTGAAACTGGCAAGCCTTGCGCACACGGGAAGCTGGGGCGCCGATGCACCAGCTTCTCCCTATCTTCACGCGCTCCTACAGCCTAAACAGGCGCACCCACACATGCAATGCTCTGGCTCGGCCCTCTGTCACCCGCTGGCGGCGACAGCGACACGCAGGCGACTGGAAAACATGCAGCACGGACATGCGCATGCAGCGCGCGACCCTGCGCGGCAGCCACCTGACACACCGCGCAGGCAAAGGAAAGGGTAGTAGGGTACCCTACCCTATACTCGGGGCTGCTCGCGCATGGAAGCGCGGGCCTTGGCAGGCTGCGCCCAGGCGGTACAGAACAGGGCGCATCTCAGATCAGCTCACGCGCCCAGCCCGCCCACCACCGGCCTCCCCAGCGCTGCTTTGCCCTCACCCCCGTGCTCGCTCCGGTCGCCATCTAGCGCGCAGCGGCGCTCCCTCAGGACGCTCCCTGAGCCCTGCTTCAGTAACCTTGCGCTGCAAACTTCAGACAAGATCCTGACCCATGCACCAGCGCCCCTGCGCGCCCAGCAGAAACCCCGAAACACAAGGCCTTGCCTCGCTGCCACAGCTGGGGACGCCGACGCGACCGGCATGCCTCCACTTCGCCACGCACTTACCACGGCCAGATGTAATGTACAAATGCGCTGCCCGCTTGCCCCCCCCCCCCCGAGCATCGGGTGACATTGACCAACACACAGGCTGGCTGTACCCCAGGCTCATGACAAGCCCCAAAGACTACATGACTGCACTTGAGTAGCAGCCCCTCCACGACTGACCCGGCTGGTCAAAGCAGGGCGGTCAGACGCGAGCAGATTCCCCCCGCGCAGCCAGGTCCGGCAGCACTTGCGCATGCGAGCACGCAAACCCGGGTCACATGCGGACTCTAGCAGAAAGTAAGTACGCACGCGAAAGCGTGCCGGTACGGGCAAGGCCTCACCAATGTGCAAGGCAAAGCACTACCGTACCACAAAATGATTATGAAGGCATATCGCAACTAACACTGCATGTGCTGTGCCAGACACTGAGTGTGCAGGCAGAGCACTTGCGCACATGCCAGCATGGCTGCTTACTTCTGTACTTGCATACAGTACAGCATGTGCAGTGCCTCACACGTAATGCAAGGCACAGCACATGCGCATAGCAAAATATTGCCTGCTGAGTGTGTTGTAAACCCCAAGCTCACGCGAGCGTGCATGCCCAGCGTGTGCGGTGCCTCGCGCAGCATGCCAGGCACCATGCAAACCCGCTGCTCGTCTGGTATACTTCTGTTTGACATTGTTGTACACATACAAGCACAGGGAGTGGCAACTGCTCAAAACGCTTGCTGTCATCAGCCAGGGAAGCACCTCCGTCAAAGTAACAAGTGCATGCCGCTCTCCATTGCTGCCCCAATGCAGTCCCACCTGCATATGCAGCCCAGAACTGCAGCGCGGGGGCTATCTCACTGCACTCGTTGCAAGGCATGCCCGGCTCTCAACCAAGCCATGCGGCGCCGTTATGTGTCGCTAAAAAAAAACTAGCGACACCTGTGCGCACAGCTCAGGCGCGGGGCTGCATCAGCGCCCAATGAGTTTTAACAAATTTCCACGTCACCCTGCCGCTCCCACGCATCGGCAGCCGCCGCCGGGGCGCGCGGCTGTGGGGAAGGGACCGCCGCTGCATGGCGCGCGGCGGCGCACGCTCCGGCGCCGGGCACGGGTCACCCGCCGCCGCCCCACAGCAGCGACAGCTCTGTGCGCAGCTCGGAGGCGATGACGCCGGCGGAGGGGCGCCGCGCGGGGTCGCGCGCGAGGCACGCGCCGAGCAGGGCGCCCAGCTGCGGGGGGCAGCCGGCGGGGGCCGCCAGGTCGGCGCGCGCGCCGAGCTTGCAGCGCATGATCTCCGCCTCACTCAGGCCCGCGTACGGCGTCTGCGCGCGGCATGCCGTTCAAATCAGGATGACCAGCGGCACTTGTGTCGCGGGGAGGCAGCCTTGCTCTGCTTTCAGTAAAGGGTGTTAGCGTTTCGCGGATGCGGCATGTCAGCCTCACACAGGCCTGCGCATGGCGTCTGCGCGGCGCGCGCAGGTGTGCCAGGCAGCCGACCCATGCCCGCATGGCTGCGGCATGCTTGCCGGCCTATGGGGGGCAGAGCGGCCTCATGGGCGGGCCTGGGCCTGGGCGTGGGCGGTCAGAGTCCCCCAGGCAGCGCTGGGCTCTCCATGCCGTGCTGCATGGTAGGGTTAGGGTTAGGTTGTGTGCGCATGCACCAGAAGCTCAGGCTGCCGGAAGGGTGCAGCGCCAGCGCCCCCGCGCCTGCCGGTCGTGACCCAGTGTTGGGGTGACGCACGGCAAGCAGCCCGGGCATCTCTCAAGGTTTCCGGCCTGGCGTGAGCTGCCCGCCGGGAGTGGCGCGCCTGCGCGGTCCACATCTCCCACAGCAGCACGCCGAACGCGTAGCAGTCCGCGGCCGGGCTGACCGCGCCGGCCTCCAGCAGCTCGGGCGGCTGGTATGCCAGCATGCCGCGCTGCTCGGACGTGATGGACGGCCGGTCGTCCGGCAGCGGCAGGCACAGCCCGAAGTCCGCCACCTGCGCGCAGCCGGGCAGTGCCGCGGCTTATTGAAGATCCGTGGGCGGTTCACCGAGCGGCGTTGGCCACTCCATACAACTCAGCCGGCAGCGGGAGGCTGAGCACGGGCCTGCCGCCAACATGTTACCAATGCCAAGTACGGGTGCTCAAGCAAAAGCGCTCGATCCCGCGCTGCGCTGGCAGATTGTGCACGCTCGCAATTGCTGCCTGCCCAAACCCTGCAGGCAGGCAGCGTGCTGCCAAAGGCGCGCCTTGGCTCGCAGCCGCCCAGCCTGCTTCGCGCCGCCGGCGTCCACGGCCGTCAGCAGCACGTTGCCGGAGGTGATGTCGCGGTGCACCTGCACGAGCGCACGCTTTCAGGCACACACCCTAGACCTACCCCTAACCAAGGCTAAGCAGTCCCACGCCCTCCATGGGTAGAGAGCCGACATCGTGATGCTGATTGGCGGACCAAATGATGACAGGGTGCTGTTGATGTCATCGGTCCTTGCTTCCACACGGCAGAGCTAACAGTGGTGCCTGACACAAGCCACATGCATGGCACTGGGCGCAGCGGCGCCGCGCTGCAGCCGCGCACCGGCGCGCAGCGCGGGAGCAGGGAGGGCGCCGGCAGGGCGGGCAGGCGCATGCAGGCGCCAGGCGGGGCGCCCGAGCCGGCCACGCGCCGGGCGCGCGCACCAGGCGGCGGCCGTGCAGGTGCTGCAGCGCTGCAGCCGCGCACCGGCGCGCAGCGCAGGAGCAGGAGGGGCGCCGACAGAGGCGGGCAGGCGCATGCATGCGCAAGCGAGGCGCCTGAGGCCTAACCCTAGCATAACCCTAACCCTAGCGCATCGCGCACCAGGCGGCGGCCATGCAGGTACTGCAGCGCCTGCGCCACGTCCAGCGCGGCCTCCAGCAGCGGCCGCGCGCGCGGCCGCCGCGACGCGGGCTCGTGGAACAGGCCGCGCTGCAGCGCCTGCCAGACGGTGCCTGCGGTCCGGCGGGCGCGGCGTGTCAGCGCAGCCTGCGGGCGCGCCCGCCTATGCGCGGCGCAGCGACTTGCCTGCCATGCGCGTGGGAGCAGGCGGGGCGCGCCCGACCTTGCAGAGGCGCCTGCATCATGCGGCAAGGTATGAGCGGAGGGCGCAGGCGTGCCGCACGAGGCCGCGCACCATGCACCGGGACGTGCGGACGCATGCGCTGATCGCGGCACACGACCCAACTCCACCAGACCGGTGCTCCCGCTCCAGCACAATAGACCCCGTAATAAACCCTACCGTCGCCGCCTCAGACGCGCCGCCAGCGGCCTCGCGACAGGCTCCGCAGCCGCGGCGGCGCGCACCGGCCTCGCAGAACTCCATGACGACCATGCCCCGGTACGACGCAAACTCCACCAGCGGCGCGGCCTCGCTCGCCGCCGTCGAGCCCGAGCGCCGCGCCGCGCGCATGCCGCGCGCGCCCGGCCGCGCGCGGCCCGGCTCAGAGCGCCAGCCGCTGGAGGACGTGCTGCTGGGCGTCTCTGGGATGGACCCTGTAGATTTCCAGTCCAGGGGCGCCTGGTCCTGGCCGCCGGCCCCCGCCGCAGGCTTCCCGGGGCCCGCTGCGGGCTCCCAGTCGCCCGCATCCCCGGGCGCCACCTTGTCCCCAGTAAAGAACGGGGACGCCATGGTGCCCGCGTCCTGTGCCGGGTTTTCCCAGACGACCGACGTGTCGAAGGCCCCGTGGCCGGGCCCGCCGCCAGCATTGGGGCCTCCCGCGCCCTCCTGCTGCGGTGCATGCCTGTCGCCGGACAGCCAGTCGCTGCCGGCGCCCTGCGGCCGCGCACAGGCGGCGTGTTTGATTGACTCCCTGGCACTGCGCCGTTGCGTGCTGACACAGCGTGGCCCTGCTATCCTGCAAACATGTCACAAGCATCCCGATGCCCGCCGCACGCATAAGGTAGGGAGAGCCCAATCCGCGAAAGGGGCGCTCCAGCTAATTCTCACCCTCTTTTAAGTGAGGTGTGCGGCACAGGCATTGGCACACAGCAATCCATGCAGAATGCATCTCGAGTGACCAGCCAGGCACGCCTGCGCTGCGCACGCGCCTGCAGCTTGCTCCACAGCGCGCGCGGCCGCAGGCGGCTGCGCAGCGGCTCCCGGCCGCGCTCGGCCGCGGGCGATGCTGCGGCCGAGGATGCGTGCGGCCAGGACGCCGCCGTGCGCGGCAGCCCCTTTGCGGCCCCGTGCCGGCCGCCCGCCCACGCCGCCTGCTGCAGCGGCTCTGGCGCGCTGCCGGCCGGCTGCGTCTGCAGGGCCCCGCGCGCGGGCGCGCGCGCCGCCTGCCGAGGCAGCCAGCAAAAAGGTCGTGAGCTCTCCAGGCGCGGTGGTGCGAGCCTCGCCCGCCACCTGCTGGCCGCGTCAGGCGGCCTGTACTTGGGGCGGGCACGCCACACGTCTGCACAGCGCGTTTTGCAGTCATGCGGTCACATCAACAGCCAGTGGGCGCGTCTCCGCCACAGCAGCCCCACATCCCCTCTCCAGTGCCCGGCCATCACCGCCAGACGGCGCGCCGCCGGGGTACCCCACGATCTCTGCATGCACGAAGGCGCCTGGCGCGCCCGCGGGTGCGGCACGGCGCTCACAGGGTTGGGGACAGGGCGCCCGGCGCGCCTGGGAGGGCAGCACGACATAGCCAGAGCCCGGCGAGGCGGCGCCGGCGCCGCTGCCGGTGGAGCTGGCGCTGAGCCGGCCGTGCAGCGCGTCGCGCTGCGCGTCCACCTCCCACCACCACGCGTAGAACTTGACCTGCCGCGCGGCGGGCGGGCTCGCTCGCTTTTTGCTGTTTTCTAGAGGTGCGAGCTCGCCGCGCTCGCCGGGTGTGTGCCGAGTGTATGAGAGGCCGCCACGGCGTGCGCAGGAGGTCTGTTCAGGGGGTCTGTGCCGGCCAGGCGCCGTGCGTCAGCGCCCCAGGCCGCCGCACTCCGAGGGGCCGTGCAGCGGCGAGAGCGCTGGGCGGCGCACCACGCCCGGGTGCGACAGCGACAGCGGGTTGATCTCGCTGAGCGGCGCGTGCGCCTGGTGCTCGAGCAGCTGCATCACCTTCACGGCCACCTCGCTGCCGTCGTAGCGCCCTGCGTGCCAGCAGCCCTGGCAGGTAAGCCTAGAAGCATTCTTGCGCGTTGATTCCCTTGGCACAGCTGCACGTCTGCAGCCCTGCTGGCACGAGGCTGCATGCGCCTCATAGTACAGCTTCGTGCAGTGCAGGCGCCAGACTGATGCAGGCAGGTGACAAGACATCCTGCAGAGACTGCAGGCCGCGGCGCCGCACCGCGGTACACCTTGCCGTGCACGCCGCGCCCGAGCTCCTCAAACAGCTCGACGCCGTGGCGCTTGCCCAGCGCGAGAGCGGCCGCATCCCGGCACGCATACTTGCCCGTCGGCCAGCGGCCTGCACAGCGCCGCTGCGTCAGCTGCGGCCCCGCTTCACAGACAGCGGGCTCTGCGCCTTGCAGACCAATATAGAGCCTTTCTAGGCACTAGTAACGTATCTGTGCCTGCGCACAGGCACGTTCTCACGTTTGTTCAGCTGAACGGAAGCATGGCTGGGGCATGCGCACGTCACGCAGGCGCGCCGCACCTGTGAGGTTCCCGAGGGAGGCGGCCGCTCTCCAGCGCGCGCTCCGCAGCGCGGCAAGGACGCAGACAGCCACGGCAGCGAGCGCCGCCAGCCACACGAGCATGGGTGGCCGCCCCTCCGCTGTGCGTGCCAGAGTCTGCGGGCCCCTGCAAGCGCGCGGCCCCAGGCCTGAGGCGGCGGCCTGTGTGAGAATGCACCAGGCGCACGAGCCACTCAGCCACGAGCGACCCAAGAGGCAGGCCGCGCTCCTACTGCGGGCACCGCGCGGCAGCCAGAATGCCTTGCCTGTCCGCACTCCCGCGGGGGCGCACACCTCTGTCGCTACCTCCTGAACAGACCTGAGACTCGGGTCGAACAAAGGCTCCCCAACATGGGCATACATGCAGCGCGGACCTGTTTGCACCGGGCAGCACGCAAGCGCGCAGCTCTTCTTTTTGCGCTTGTTAGGCAAGCAGCGCCACAGCGTGCACTGCCAGACGCCCAGGCAGCCCGCCTGATGTCGGGGGATGCTCACCGAGCGGCGGAAGTTTCCGCAACAGCCCGCGCCCAACAAGGGGCCGGCGGCACGTTGCAGCCTGCCCAACCTCCAGCGTGCCAGCTCCTGTGCTTTTCAGCCGGTGTTCGCCGCCCACGAAGCTGCGAAAAGAGATAACGCCGACCCCAACAGGCTATGGCGACCGGACGCAAGCTCCTCACATGGCAGCTCAGGTAAAGCAGCTATCAGTTCGAACAGACGCGCGTAGACGTTCAGCAGCGATCTACTTGGATTGTACCCAAAATTGTACGGCGAAAGCCCTGTGAGGGTATGCTGTGCGTGAATGGCCTCCAAGGCACATATTGCATCCGGATGGTGGCCATGGCTGCATGACGCTGTCTGATATCACCAGGTGGCATGGCATGCCTCATGGTTGGACCATGCCTTGCACACAGCTGCTCCGCCTCCCCAAAAAGCACACGCCGGTGCCGGCTGCCTTACCGGCTGCCAGGTCTGTTGCACCACAGCAGCCTCCTCACCTACAACGCTGCACTCCAGCCGCAGCGCATCTCAACAGCAGCGCCGTGTGAGCCTCCACCCCAAGAAGCTCCAAAAGCGTCGCTTTTTGTATTTGTTTAGTCAGACGTCAGTTGTCGTTCAGGGCTGCTCACGCATGAGCCGCCACTCCAGACACATCACAGTGGGTACACATGCATGTGCAAGAGTGAATCAACACGATCATGTGGATAACCACCGCCGCGGCGCGTCACTGTCCAGGCACGCCCGTTAACAAGGCTTCGCGGTCGGTCGCCGCTGCACACTCAGTCGTCCCTGCTCGAGGCATGGCCTGTGCGGGTACTGCTTGGGCGCCGCCACGCCGCATGCAGGCCCCAGCACAACCCCTTTGTGCCCAGCCGCGCTGCGCACGCAGCACTGCATGGACTAGCTGCAGCGCACAACATGGCCCTGAACTGTCACGGATGGAGAGGCGCACATGCACACACACCCACCCACCCATCCCTACTCTGTGCAGCGCCCTGCACCACCCCCGCGGGCAGTCACAACACACTGTCTGCTCGGCCTCCAGGCTCACTTGAGCTCTCTGCCTCGGCACCCATGCGCAGCCGCCGCCGCCCTCACGGCAGCCCGCCCCAGGACCCCTTCTTCTTGTTCGCCTTGGCCGCCGCGGCGGCCGCCTCCGCGGCCGCCTTGCGCTTGGCGGCCTCCTCCTGCGCCTTGCGCGGGTTGAAGATGCGCTGCACGCCCAGCGCCACCTTGGTGCCCGAGTCGATCGGGTCCAGCGGGTCCTTGCGCATCCTGCGCGCGGCCCCGAAGGTATCATGCGACACACTTACGTCAGGCGCCATGCGAGGAGCGACTGCTGGCGCAGCCTGCTACACAATTTGCGCACGTGCAACCATGCCTCTCCCATCAATGTTGTGCACACTGAGCACAGTGCAGCACTGCCGAAGTGCGGCTGATCACAGAGGTGCGTCATCACACTCCCGCATTGCCGATAGGGATGCATGCTCGGCAGCATCGGCACACTGCTCCGCAACACACACGCCACGCCCCCAGGAGGCGCGCAAAAGCCCTAAAAGAAGCCCTAAAGGTCGCACGCGGCGCCCCGGCGCGCGCCTGTGGTTGAGGCAGAGCGCGATGATGCGCTGCACGTCGGCCGGCGTGACCTCGGCGCGGCCCTCCAGCGCGGCGAACGCGGCGGCGGCCTTGTTGACGGTGATGTCGCCGCGGATGCCGTCCACGTCCAGCAGGCTGCACACCTCGCTGATCTGCAGCCGCAGGCCGTCCGACAGGCGCACCTGCGCGCAGCCGCCGGCTGCGCCTTCAGTGGTTTAGCAGGTTCTCGGGGGCCTGTTGGTCTCTCGTGCTGCCGGCGTCCAGAAAGTGAAAGCCTGGAGGGGTTGCGCCACTATACGCACCTCGCCCAAGCGTGAGTGCAGGAGCTTGCCCGCGATGCAAGCTCCTGCATGTCTGGCCTATCCCGCGATATTTGAGACAATTGTGAACGCCGTCATCATTTAGCCCCATGTTTGGAAGGGGCTGCCGGCCGCAGCTGTGGCGGCACTCCTTCAGGTCAAATGTGCCACTGCCGAGACTGGTGAAGCACGTGTTCTCGGCGCGGCTCTCACCACTTTCACCAGGAGCAGAGCAGGGCACCCCATAGGGCCGGCTGCCGCCCTGTCGAAGCGCACATCATGACCAGGCGGGGCAGAGGCAAGAGGGGTCGTGTCGCGGCAGCGGGCGCCCGCATGCAACCCCACATGCGCCCTGCACGCGCGTGTGGCCCGGCGCCGCGCCTGCTCCAGGCGCTCGGTGGCGGCGGTGAGCCGCGCGCGCAGCGCCGTCTGCTCATCCTCGGCCGCGGCGCAGAACGCGTCCGGGTCCTGCGCGCCGGCCTATGGGCTCAGGTATGGGGTTAGGCTACTAGGTAGGGGTACCCCTGGGCTGTCAACACAGCTGGCGAGCCAGGGAGGTGCGGGGCTTTCCAGTACCCCAAGAAAGATATCCCGGGACAAGGCCGACATGCGCGGAATCAGAGTGAAGTCCCCTGCAGCTCACAATATGACACCGAGCACGCCAGGTACTCCGTGGGCAACACGGCACCACAAGCGCGTGCACAGAGCAGAGGGCAGTGCATGGCTGGCGTGCCGCAGGTGGCGGCAGTGCAGTGCCCATACCTGACTATGAGATGCTAACCTTGCGTACGAGCCAGCGGTCGCCGTGCTGAAGGGAGCAGAGAAAGGCTGAGCGCCGGCGCGGGCGGGGCCGCGCCTGGTCAAAGGCGAGCCGGTCGAGCACCATGCGCGTGCGCGACGCGATGCTGGGCATGGTGGTCACGATCACGCTCAGCCCAAAGCGGTCCAGCAGCTGCGGCCGCAGCTCGCCCTCCTGCGCTCGGCGAGCAACACTTTCCTCGGCACTGGCGTCCGAACAGGCCTCCCATTGGTTTCAAGTCCTAGCTTCTTCACAGAAAAAAGCAAAGTGTGCGTAGTCAGGAAGTACCATCATAACAGCGCCTGCAACACGCATGGTAAACACTTGTGGGCCACAGATGCGTAGCGACTTTTCGAGTATGCACGCCATCCGGCTCAGTGCTCTCGCTGATGATCCTGGAACACCTCCAGCAGAGCACAGCTGCTGGCGGCGCGGGACGGCGGGCCAGGGCGCGCAGGGGCTACCATCGGCGCGCGCCTGCGGATTGCCAGAGCCGATCATGATGAAGCGCGCGGGGTGCTGGATGCTGACGCCCTCGCGCTCCACGGTGTTGATGCCGGAGGCCGCGGAGTCGAGCACCACGTCCACCAGGCCGTCATCCAACAAGTTGACCTCGTCCACGTACAGGATGCCGCGGTTGGCCCGGGCCTGCGCGCGGCGGCCGCAACCCTAACCCTGACCACAGCGTGGTATGGTGGAGCACCACGTCGGGAGCACGGCTGCGTGCATGCAGGGAATGCCGCAGACTGCCCTGGCTGGCCCTTTCGCGGCTGGCGCGCGCTTCGAGCACGGGACATATGCGACATGCAGTCACCCTGTTCATGCTCGCACGTCCGCACACAGGGCGGCCATCATGCCATACAGGGCCGCCATCATGCCATGCAGGGCGGCCATCATGCTATCCTGGGCGGCCATCGTGCTGTGCAGGGAGGGCGCTACCAGCAGGCCCGGCTCGTAGGCCTTGATGCCCTCCATGAGCGCCTTCTCGATGTCGATCGTCCCGCAGATGCGGTCCTCCGTCGCGCCGAGCGGCAGCTCCACCTGCGCGCCGCCGCTCGTCAGGCGCCCGCTTCGCTGAGATTTGCGCACACGCTCACAGATATTTGCGATGAAATGTGATGAAAAGGTCTTGTGTTCAAAAGTCTTGAGCAACGCGTGCGCAATGACACGCGCTCTCAACCCAGCACTCGAAAAATTTTGGTGGTTGTCGTGGTGGTCTGCGTCCCTAACTCAGCAGCGTGCGTAAAGAAGGCAGCGCTGGAGACAGCAGCAAGCAGCACTGCGGGCGGGCGCGCTTAATGCTGGCAGCAAAAGGCCAGAGAGCCCGCAAGCATATGGGGGCGGGCAAGACCGAGCACGCACCAGCGGCGTGGGCATCTGCGCGGCGAGCAGGCGCTCGCCGGCGCGGTGGCGCCGCAGCGCGTCCGGGCCCATGAGCTTGGGGTCCGTGGGGCTGGAGTTGAACGGGTCGTCCGCCACCACGGTGATCGCCGGCAGCAGGTCCACCATGGCCCTCACCTGCGCGAGAGCGAGACCCTCCAGGGTCTGCACCAAGCCCCAAGTCTGCAGCACCAGGATGCTGTGATGAGGTGCACGTAAGCAGCCTGCATGGGGCTGCGCCCGTGAACAGCCGCAGTGGGCTGATATATGCATATACCTCTTCACTCGTACAAGCGCGTCTATAGCAACACCAGTAAAAGCCCACACACGGCAAATCCCACGTGCATCCCAAGTGCCTACACTGATGGAGCCACCCTTGGCGCGGCGGCGGCGGCAGGGTTCACGCCGCGCAGGCGTTGCCCGTGTGGCCCTGCTGCGCCTTTGCTGCAGGCCTGTTCACGGTAGAGACAAGCAACACGGGCCCGGCTTCCTGCTGCTGCGGCTGCAGTGAAGCAGTGGATGCTGACAGCAGGGCAAACCCCTTGGACGCTGTGTGCGCGAGCACGCACGTTGCAAACAAGGCGCTCGAGACCTGGCACCTAGCGCGCGACTCGCAGCACACTACCACAAGCCACACGCCGTAGACATGTGCTTTAGGCGCACCGCGACGGACTTGCCGGTGCCGCGGTCGCCCATGATGAGCACGCCGCCGACCGTGGGGTCAATCACGTTGAGCATCAGCGCGAGCTTCATGTCCTCCTGGTCGGCCAGGCGCACAAACGGCAGCGCCGGCATCTTGCTGCCCTTCGCAGCGGCGGGCCGCTGCGCGACGGCCGTGCTGGCGCGCGTGACCGCAGCGCCTCGCCGCAGGTGTGCGCAGCCCGCCCTGCCGCGTCTCCGAGCAGCGGGGCTCTCTGCCAGCCGCAATGGCCGCTGCGCGCCAGGCGCGTGCGAGGCGAGCGCCGCGCATGGTGCGTGCAGCGTCCGCCCGCCGGCGGGCAAGCCCATTGGTGGCGGGCTGTGTGCCAAGCACTATAGTGTTACTTCGGCCTGCTCGTAGTGCAGGTGTCGGCGGCGCGCAGCCGGGCTATGAAAGCGCTTGGTACCAAGAGCTTGGAAACCAGGCTGTAGGCTGTGCACTAGGCGGGGCCAGGTGCTGTTGCGTGAATTCTGATCAGGAAAAGTAAGCTCAGCAGGCACACAAAACAGCTCAGAAGCTAGTAGAGTTCGTACTTGCTTGATCTGAGGATGAGGTAGGGCCTGCCAGGGTATTTTAAATCGTTGGCATGTTTGCTTGAATGGGCAGCTGCAGCCTACCTAAACAGCTTCTGGAGTCTCATACAAGCCATGTGACAATTAGCGTAGCACATGGCATATGAGGCTGATGCCAGGTGTGGCAGCGTAGCGCAGAACAAGGCACCAATGTGCCAAGGTGGCACCGCTCTCGTGTCCAGTGGTCGCCGTGCAAGGCACTTTCAACCGCCTTGCCTGCCAGTCCATCCCACTCTTCAGGTGCAGACGGCTGTGCCGACATAGCACACAGGAGCGCAGGCGCGCGCTGCTCAGGTAAGCTGCGTTGGCTGTAGGACACTTACTCTCGTCCTCCCTCCGGCGTTACAACCAGAGCCCATCAGTCTGCCTGTGTCGGGCCGCAGTTCCCGCATAGGAAACACGTGCGTCTTATTTTGCGGCCAGGCCACACCTCAAGCGCCTGCCTGCCACTTATTGCCAACCTCGGGATCTCAGTTGCTGACCACTGCAGTTCTGACCTACACGTCCACCTGGATCGTGAGTATGCCAGCTTGCGCAGCATTTTCACCCAGCACTCAACCAGCGCTCCTCCAGCAGGCTGAGCGCGAACTCGCTGACTGGCACATGCTCACAAGCCAGATTAGGGCGTGGCCCCTCTCCAGGGCGCGACGCCGTGGGCGCTGCCCCGACCCCAGGCCCGCCGCCGCCCGCGCCTGCTCCGCCCTCGTCACCGTCAGCGCCCAAGACCGAGCGCCCCGCTGCAAACGCTAAGTTCGCGCCCGGCCCGCCGCCCCCAGCAGCTGCTCCATCATCGCCTTCATCCGCGGGCGCTGCGGCCCGCGGCTCGCCAGCGCTAACGCGCGCCGGTGCGCCCGGGCTGGCGTCAGGGTCGGGGCCTCCAGTCGCACCCGCCGCCTCCGCGCAAGCTGCAACGGCGGCCGCCAGCCGCTGCTGCGCAGCTGCAAAGGTGCGCTGCGCCGCAATGCGCGCTGCCAGGCGCGCGTCCAACTCAGCGGCGGCAGCGGCGGAGGCGGCGGCGGCGGCGGCCGCCGCACCCTCGCGCTCGGCGGCCTCGCTCGCGGCCGCCTCCAGCTGCGCCAGCAGCGCCTGTGCCGACGGCGCGGCGGGCACAGATCACCAATAGTTAAAAACAGCTTACAGATTACCAACAGCCTGCTGTGCCAATGCTGAGCAGACTCCCGTGCTGATGCTGTCGGCACAGATTACCAGCACATTCCCGCTCCTGCGAGGTCTATCTGCGGCATTCGCACGTGGCCCCACCCCTCGCTTCCCTCGCCTGCTGTTGAAACTCGTCTGCTTTATTCAAACCCTGGGGCGGTGCGCGCCTGGCGCTCCATGAGCACGGCCTCCTTGGCGGCCAGCGCGGCGGCCTTGGCGGCGGCCGCGGCGCCGAAGCGCTCCTGCGCGCGCACGCGCGCGCGCCATGCGCCGCCGTCGCCGCCGCGCCCGAACACGCCGAGCGCGTTGGGCTCGAACGCGCGCAGCGCGGCCTCTGCGTCCGCATTGGCGGCGGCCGCGCCCGCCAGCGCCGAGCTGGCCGCCTGCCGCAGCGCGGACACAGCTTTAACCGGTGAGCATCCCCACGGGAAGGCGACCTGCACGGCGCGCACTTAAATGTCCTTTGCTGGGGCAGTCCACTGTGGCGCGGTGCACGCCCGGCAGCGCCGTTCACGGCACACGTGCCGTCGTCTCGCTGCAGCCTCGCAATGGAGCCTGCTCGGTTGGCAGCGTGGTTGCTCATTACATCCATGCGCTCGCGCTGAGGTCCAAGGTGAGGTGTAACAAAACTCTGGCGTGCAGGGTTCCTGGGAGCGCACCGCCACGCGCTGCTTGGCGGCGGCCAGGTGGCCCTCGGCCGCGCCGCGCGCGCCCAGCAGCGCCTCAGCACGGCGCTGCACGGCTCCCAGCGCGCGCTCCGCGTCCGCCGCGGCGCCCGCGGCCGCCGAAGCCGCCGCCGCGGCGGCGCCCAGCCGGGCGTCCTCCTCCTCGGCTGCCCTGCGAGTGGCAGAAGCAGGCTCGCCGCGTCGCGGGCGCCCATGATGCTGGCGCCCGGCTGCCTCAGCACGCCGCAGCAGCGCCGGCTGTGCCGATGTAGGGTGCAGCGCATGCACACAGAGAGCTGCTGAACGCGCCAGGGCTGACACTACACGGGTGATTGCTTTGGCTGGGTCCTGCTGCCTGGCGCACCATGGCACCACGGCAAACAGCGACAGCGAGGCACCCGCAGAGAACCCTCCCTTCTAGACGCGCACCCCGTGCGCTGGGCGCACCGCAGCGCCGCCTGCAGCGCGGGCAGCAGGCCCGGGTCCACGGCGCCGGCGGGCGCCGCCCGTGCCGGCTCGGCGCTGGCGCCGGCGCCGGCCGGGCCGCCGCCGGGCGCGCCGGCCTGCAGGCCGCGCAGGCGCTGCTCCGCGGCCGCCGCAGCCGCCGCCATCGCCGCCAGGGGCATCACATCGGCCTGGCGCAACGCGCCAGATAAGTGAGCATGCAAGAGCCCGCTTCAACCCGCTAGGGGCCCCACGTCTGGCATGCACTCCCCAGGCGCTCGGTAGCCTGGGGCCGAGCGGCAAGTTCGAAAGATAGCACCCTGACTGCGTCTTGTCAGGCTATGGCGGCCGAGAGCACAACCCTGCTCTATCAATCAGCAGTCACTTTGTCACCTCCTTGCTCACCCTAGCATGTCGCCCAGGCCAGGTAGCTTCATGCATAGGAAGACTCACTGTGAATGCAGAACGTGGTCTGAATGCATGCACGCTTGCGATCTTTCGCTCGTCAGACTGCGTCAGACTGCGCAGAGGTGGGCGGTGCGGGGCCCCCTGCTCACCGTGGCCACTGCGCCAGGGCTGTCGGGCATCGCCTCGCGGTCGCCGGCCTCGTCTAGCGCGATGTCGGCCGCGGGCCTCTCGAGCGCGCCGGCCTCCACACACCCCGCCTCCTGTCCCGACGCAGAGCTTTCAGCACCAGCACGCCATGCAGCACTGCGTCCTGGAGGCAGTCTGAGTCTCCTTGAGCACCGTTCGACCCCCGATCAACCTTCCTGTCCAGAGGACGACCTCAAACCTATACAGCATGCAGCACTGCCTGCGGTCCTTACGCAGCTCCTCTGCACGCAGTCTGGTCAAGGAGGCTGCATTGTCGACGCGGGCCTCAGCCCTCAGCCGGCCAACGCAAAAGCTGGCTTGCATCTGACTTTGCCGCTACCTGGCTCAGTGCTAAAGCACACAGGAGGCTGAAATTACGACACGCGCACCTGCGCCGCCTGCTGCAGGCCGTCGCCATCCGGGCTCTGCAGGCCGGCGACCAGGCCGCCCTCGGCCGTGGCGGACGAGTCGCCGCTCCAGGGCGACAGCGCGTCGCTGCCTGTGCGCGGTCAGCGCCCGCTGGGAGCATGCGCATGCAGTAGTTGCATAATAACAACGCGGGATGGCAAATCCATCAAAGACTCCAAGGCCAGGGTAACTGCGAGCCCGACCCTAGAGGAGCACCAACGTAGGACACACTCTGCGTCGGCAGTGCTCCTGCAGAGGAGCGGGGGCACATGCATGCATGTTGCTAATCGCAAACTTCCGGTAGGCCGCAGACTGCACACCAAGTGATCCATTCATCCTCAATCCGTCAGCATCTGTGTGTGAGTACATGAAGGAGATAACAGACCCCAATGAAGCAAGCACCACGCTCACGAGCTGTACGGGGTGCCTGGGCTGCGTGCGCACCGGCGCCCAGCAGCCGCTCCGCGCAGCCCAGCATCTGGTGCAGGCTCTGCGCGACGGACACAGGCGTCCCCGCCAGGCCCTCAGGCGGCGCCGACACGGCACGCATGGGGCTCTGCGCCACGAGCGCCGCACTCAGGCTCCTGCTCGGTGAACGCTTTGGGTTGTTGCGCAAAACGAGGCTGCTCCGCAATGTGTTGGTGCTACATGCAGGCGCTGCTCTCAGCCTCCCGCTGGCCCATCCTGAGGCGCTCCGTGAGGCACCCGGCCGCATGCTGAGGAGACATGCCAGCTGCCACAAGAGCTGAGCTTTTCCCGGCCTCATGGGCAAGGTTACGCTGATTTTGCGGCAGCCCTCTTGGATCCCGCGGCCTGGGTTCCTTGTTTCTGCAGCCCTGTTTTTGCGCAAGGGGCCTACCGTTTGCCATGCTCGCAGATAACGTTTACTTGCATGCTTTGCCTGTCATGTTTAAAGCACAGATTAGCCATTCACTCCATTGCGGTACACCCAGAGCATGCTGGGGATGCACGATTCGACACATAAGCCCGCCACATCTGGTTCTGAGCCGCCGAGCTCGGGCTGAGCTCGGGCGCGAGCGCATGCCAGTGCTCAGGCGGCAGGCAGTGGCAGGTAAGCTGCGGCCCGAAACGGGCGCGCACGGGCAGCGCGGGCGCCGGCGCGCGCACGGCGGCGGCGTCGCGCGCGCCGCGCAGCTCGGCCTCCAGGCGCGAGCGCTCCTCCTCCGCGCGCCCCAGCAGCAGCGCCGCCACCTCCAGGTCCTGCGCGCGCGCCAAAAGCCCTCAGGGCCTGCATAACCCCGCAACCCTGCGCCGACCCACGCGGCCTCGGCTGCAGGACCCGGGGTCCTGTGGTTCCCCAGCGCGGATCACATCTTGGTCATGGAATGCAGCGCGTCGCGCCGGGTAGGGAGCGCTGAGCTGCTCTGAGAGGCTCGGGGACTAAGCCTAAGCAAAAGGCGGAGGCAACTGCAAGGCCTTGGTCTGAGACCGGGCATCTGTCACCAGTGACACTTGCGCGGCTGCCTGGCTGGACAGAGGGGGATGCTGGGCATGCTGGTCAGGGCTAGGGATTCTAGAAATCTGCTCAGGCAAGACGGAGAGGGCCGGGAAAGTGCGGGCTGCTCAGCCGCGCCGGCGACGGGACACCCAGCCTCTGTTACACGCGCGGGCGCGGGCGCCGTGGGTTGCGGCCTTCATCAAATGTTGGTGCGAACGCACGCGCGAAGCGCATGAGCAAACCCATGCAGTACGAAATCAGCAGCAGCAAAAGCTGGTATGTACACAGCGAGCCACGACGCCTGACTTGAGGAGCTAGAAGCGAACAGTGCAAGGCCCCTCTGGCAATGGCAGGCAGGACACAGCCTACATCCTCATGATCCAGAGCTCCCACACGTGAGTTTCGGGGCAGCACTGACATGTTTGTAGAAAGGCACAGGTGAGCCGTGCGTGCATGGGCAGATGCAGCCCTGCCTAAGCAAGACGGCGCCCAGAGCTCCTCACCAAAAGGCAACATGCAACGCTTGTTGGGTTGCATAGACACCAGCTCTACTTCAGCAAATCGGCAAGCGGAACCGAAAAAGCAGACGCGCAATGCTGCAGAAAAATCTGGGCATGGAAACTGTATCAGCAGCTTCAAGTACAACGTACAGCATTGGAGGCCAGGCAGTGCTCAAGCGCACCATAGCGGGCCATGCCAATGCCTGCAAAACATAACGGAGCGCCCAAGCCCCAAGCATGTGCAAACAGGCTGATCCTGGTGCCCATCTGGCAGATGCGAGGCGCCTTACAGACCAGGCAAACGCAGTGAGCAATCATAGGGCTGATGCGGACCTGTGGCGGGACTGCAAGCAGACGCAGCAACTCTGCGATTTGCAGTGCCATCAAAATGCACAGGGTTGCTTCCAGCAACAGGATTAAGGTCCTCCAGCTTGTCCTTAATGCGACGTGGCCAAGGTACAAAACGTGACTGACATGATGGTCAGCCTGAGCTCATCAGGACGCACGGCTTTTGCCCAGCCTGACCAAATGCAGCTCCGCCCACATCCTAAAGCCCCACCCCGGAGATGTATCTGATAGACGGGCAGCCGCGCCCGCGCCAGTGGCAACCCTGGCAAGACCCTGGCAGCGAAAGCCGCAGTGCTCAAAGCGGGAGCCGGAGAGCGGCCGGCCGGAGCGCCGCCTCGGCGGCGCCCCTGGCAGGGCGCTAGCGGCGCCCGCCGCGCAGCTCAAAGCTGGAGCAGGGGGCGGCGAGCGCGTGCACCTGCTGCGTAGGCGGCCGTGCGCGCGTGGAAACCCTGGCAAGACCCTAGCGGGGCCCGTCCCGCAGCTCAAAGCTGGAGCGGGGGGCGGCGAGCGCGAGCACCTGCTGCGTAGGCGGCCGTGCGCGCGTGCAAACCCTGGCGAGACCCTAGCGGCGCCCGCCGCGCAGCTCAAAGCTGGAGCGGGGGGCCGCGA